>UMIY01047793.1_pt1 | contig 60143 bp, 54 predicted proteins | sample 1965921 | NCBI WGS metagenome assembly UMIY01 (sample SAMEA4836134, study PRJEB28245) | human gut metagenome | biome: gut microbiome; material: fecal sample | place: Denmark | collected 2008
ATTATAGACGATGACTTGAATATAAGTTTGGACAATGATGAACAAGTTGAAGCAGTTGTATTAATGACAAGGGTATAGACCGAAGTCATTAATTACGAATGATTTATGAGATAACTGTTGTAGAGCGATAGTGATGCTGTAACATCAAGCCGCGGAGTGCGTGGTATTGATATCAAGGGTTGCACCCACAAAGTAAATAAAGTGTAGAAAATAAAGGCTTATTCATTGTTCTGGGAAGTAAAATTTAATGATGTTGGTGCAATTATTTTGGGAGGAGTATCTTTGGCAGAAGATTATCCCCATTTATTAAATATGGTAATTAGTGGAAATCCAATTTTGTCTGGTGGCAGTGGTAAAATGGAAGGCAGCATAATTGTACTTCTTATAAATTTGATTTTTATGATTGGGTTTGTAATAGCAAAAAAGAAAAAGAATAGAAATTTATAACTTCAAGTTTGTAGAATTAAAAAATTTGATATGAAGTGTGATATAGAGCGTATGAAAATTAACTATATGTTCTATTTTTTTCTTTTTGAAAAAGTGATTAAAAAACTATTGATATTTTGTTACTGGAACAAGAAAAGCGATTATCACAGGTAAAGAGGAATTGTTATATGGAAAAAACATCGCATTTATGATAAAATGATAATGATATGATAATAAACTCAGTTATAAGGAGAGGATATATAAATGCGAATTCAATTTACGGTAACAGATGAAGAACTGAAAATTTTAAATAAAAAAGCAATAGAAAGTAATTACCCAAGTATTAGTGAATATTGTAAGTGCAAAAGTTTACAAGAAAATACAAGTTATGCCACTCTATATAATACATTACTAAATAAAATAAGCTCACTGCCTAAAGACAAAGAGTTTGTTTTACGAGAGTTAATCGCAACACCGCCGGCTTTGATTGGCAGATGGTTTTATGAAAATGTAAATAATGGACTTGTAAAAAATGTAGAACACATCGGGAAGGCAGAAGGTGGAGTAGAAAAATATAAGAGAATTTAGGAGTTAGGGTCATGGAAAATAATTTTTATAATGAAATTAAGAATATACTGATAAGTGCAAGAAATAAAGTTTATAAAACAGCCAATTTTGCTATGGTTGAAGCTTATTGGAACATTGGTAAGAGAATTATTGATGAACAAGGTGGTAAAGATACAGCGGAATATGGGCAAGGGTTATTGCAAGAACTATCTAAACAGATGACAAAAGACTTTGGTAGGGGCTTTACAGTTACAAATTTGAAGTATATGCGTCAATTTTATCTTACGTTCCCAAATGGTCACGCACTGCGTGACGAATTGAGTTGGACACACTATCGTAGTTTAATGCGTGTTGAAAATGAAAGAGCAAGGAACTTTTATTTAGAAGAAGCTATAAAATCTAATTGGAGTACAAGGCAACTTGATAGGCAGATAAACAGTTTTTTCTATGAAAGATTGTTATCAAGTCAAAATAAAGAAGTAGTGTCAAAAGAAATAACACAATTGGAAAAAAGTAAAAGTCCTGAGGAAATTATAAGAGATCCGTATGTGTTGGAATTTTTAGGGTTGGAAGCTAATACCGATTTTTATGAAAGTGATTTGGAACAAGCCTTAATAACTCATTTACAGAAATTTCTTTTAGAATTAGGGAGAGGGTTTTCATTTGTAGCAAGGCAGAAAAGATTTACCTTTGACGGAAGACATTTCAGAATAGACTTAGTGTTTTATAACTACATACTGAAATGCTTTGTCTTAATAGATTTGAAGATTGGAGATTTAACACACCAAGATTTAGGACAAATGCAGATGTATGTTCATTACTATGAAAGAGAAATGATGAATGAAGGAGATAATCCTCCGATAGGCATTGTACTTTGTGCTGATAAGAGTGATTCTATTGTTAAATATACTCTTCCAGAAGATGAAAAACAGATATTTGCATCAAAATATAAACTGTATTTACCAAGTGAAGAAGAATTTTTAAATGAATTGAATAAGGAATATCTAACCCTAGAAAGCTATGCAGATAAAGGAAAAGAGAAAAAATTAAAATAGTCAATTGGTCATATGACATCGGAATAATTAAAAATGAAATTTAGGCTTATAGGACAAAAAGAGTTGGTAAAAATCGCCATGAAGATTGAAACTTCAGTCTTCATGGCGATTTTAAGATGTTTTTTATATTTTATGGATAAAATATATTCAAATTCTCGTTCAAATATTAGATTCAAAAACTCCAAGGCAGATATGCTGCCAAAATAGCCAATAGAATAGCAGGTAGCATGTTTGCAACGTTTATCTTTTTACCCCATACGAGATTTACACCTATTGAAAAAATAATGACAGATCCTATCAGTGATAGATACTCTACTGCAAGCGTTGTAACAAATGGTGAAACAAGGCTTGCAAGAAGCGTTATTAAAAACTGTATGACAAATACGGGGAGTACAGAAAAGGCGGAACCGATTCCCATAGATGAGGTCATCATTGCTATGATTATGAAGTCTAAAACAGATTTGAGTACAAGTGTAGAATAGTCCCCAGTTAGCCCATCCTGTATTGAACCCACAACGCCCATGGCTCCAATTGAAACTGTAAGTGAAGCTGTCACGAAGGCATCGACAAAGCGTGAGTCTTTTCCATTACCTGACTTAATTTTAAGCCACTCACCCAAACTGTCAAACCATTTTTCAATGCCAATGAGTTCACCTATGATTGTACCAAGTGCTAGGCATAGCACTACAAGCATGGATTTTTCGACTATGATTTCAGAACCATTGAATTTCAGCATTCCAGACATTACTCCAGCGATAGCTATGAACATGATACTGATTCCGCAAACCTTATTCAGCGATTCCTGTTGACTTACATTAAACAATTTTCTAGAAAAATATCCTATTGTGCTGCCTAAAATTATACAAATACTATTAATAATGGTGCCTATCCCTATCATCGAAACCCCAAATCAAACACTTCATATCAATTGTGAAAATATCCTAACATATTCAATTATAGTACATATATACCAACCTTTCTAGCGTTTTTATTATATGATTTTTTAAAAGCGATATAGAATGTTAAAAATATATTGAATGGCAATACCATTGCAATCGTGTTAAAATATCAGTGAATATTCAAATTTTTAGTTTGTTTAGCTTTAGTTGTGATTTTTAAAATCCAAACAAGCATTATGATAGGAGATAAATATGTATATATTAGAATTAAATCAAGCAGGTGCGGGAACTGAAATTGGATTATTTGAAACTATAGAGCAGGGCAGGGATTTTATTTCACAGCTTGACGGTTATCAATGCAAGGAAGAAGACGGAATTACATACGAGAGCATAAATTTAAGCAGGCTACCTGACTATTTAGAATTAGAATATAACAATAACATAGTGCCAATTACCAAATTCATGTTTCCCGAAAAAGAAAATATAGATGTACTTTGGAAGCCGATTTCTGATTTATCCGCTAGAGGCAGCGGGATGGTTGATGGCAGTACAAGGGTCGATGCTTATAATATTGAAAATAATGACTTAAGGGAATACATAGAGCGTCGTGAGAAAATGTATGAGGATTGCACAAAATATCTGCATGCCGAGGGATATGATGTTACCAGAGCATATTTCGGTTCTGAAGACGGAGAGGCTGTTTTGTACAAAAAATGTGGCGAAAAAGATTGGCATTTCTTGACGCATTTGGATCCTGATTTTTGTGAAATAAAAAATGTGGAAGCGTTTGTAAGAGAGAACTTCAGCTGATTGTAAAATTTAATTATTAGTAATCTAAAATGCTCTTATAAAGCAAATAATTTTCTAGTAAACGGGGTTTACAATTTTTTGAATTTGATGTATATTATCTATTAGAAAATTAAATATTGTCATATGTTTGCTCAATACTTTGAGCACTAAGAGGGAAACAGGATGAGCCTGTGCGGTCCCGCCACTGTGACGGATAGCGAATCTGGCGAATAATGTTTGATTATTCACCCACTGAATAAATATCTACCCTCCCTAGTTTGATTGAAAAATCAACTAGGGGGGGTAGTTCATTATTCGGGAAGGGCAGATGTAGCGATAATTCCAAAGCCAGGAGACCTGCATATGACTGAGTGTTACCAACGGGAGATTTTGGGTAGATTTTTGACATGGGGAATACGGCCTGTGATTTTTTATCACAGGTCTTTTTTATTGTGATTTATCCAAATGTAGACTTAGTCAATAGCTTGCTGACGGTCTAGGCTAGTGATTAGAATGGTAAAACTGAGTTCGCAAGTTGTAGGGAAAATATAGGATAAAAAGTTGTAAGGTTCTATGTAAAGAAACCAATTTTATAAGGAGAAGGAATGAAATTTAGTAAAAATCTTAAAAAAATTACATTTGCATTATTGCTGACATTTTGTTTAGCAATATTTGCTCCATTTGCTTCATTTGCAGCGGCATACCAAGATGGAACATATACTGTACCTGTTTCTCTATCTGGAGGATCAATGGGGCACAACGACATAGTATCGCCTTGTACTGTAACTGTCTCGGGAGGAGTACCATATGCGACATTGGTATTTAAAAGAGTTAAGGCCCCATGGCACGCTCCTCAATATGAATGGCTTAGCACTTCAATGGGGACGGTGTATCCTTCGGTTAATGAGAGTAACTATACTAATACCTTTAGCAATGTTCCTTTGCCGTCTTTGGGGGCGGTTTCTGTTACTACTTTGACATCTGCAATGTCAGATCAACATGAAATCACGTATTCATTATATTTTGAACCATCATCAGTACCTACAAGAGGTGGGTCAGGGTCTTCATCACAGAGTGGCGCAGTAGCTAATTCATCTTCGAATGAAAATAGCAAAAGCAGTGAAAAATCAGAAAAAAAAGTGAGTGCTGATAAGGACGATAAAGAAAAGAAAGAATCAGATACAGATAATAAAGATAAGGATAAATCAAAAGAAGAAAAAAATAAAAAAGACAATCACAGTGATAAAAAGAAAAATAATAGTACAAACAAGGAGAAAGACAGCGCTGAGAAGAAAAATAATGAATCATCAAGCAAAACAGTTATCTATGCTGTAATTGCAGTTCTTGCTTTAATTGTTTGTGGAGGGAGCATATATTACCTCGTTAAAGGAGCGAAAAATGTCGACGGCAAATAAAAAAAATAAAAATATATTAATTGCTGTAATAGTGATATCCATCATAATTTTTGCAGTTTTCGGATATTTATTCTTAAAAAACCTATCTGAATCTAATTCTAAAGCAGATAATATTCCTAAATTTGATGGACTTGACTTTAAATCTAAGGTTAAGACCAAATATGCTACTCAATTTTCAATATATAAGTACAAAGGAGGATATGCCTACATAGATTTAATTGATAGTGACAAAATACTTGTAGTACCTAAAGATGGTAAAGTCCCTAAGAATTTAAAGGATGATATAGTCGTAATTAAACAACCCCTCGATGATGTTTACTTGGTGTCAACTTCTGTTATGGCTTTGTTTGACTCACTTGATATTCTTGATCGAATTAAATTTGTCGGTACAGATAGGTGGTATATAGACAACGCAAAAAAGGCAATGGATGAGGGTAAATGGATCAATGCAGGTAACTATAATGCTCCAGATTACGAAACCTTAATTAACGAAAAATGTCAATTAGCCATTGAAAATACCATGGTACTTCATAATCCTGAAGTTAGAGAAAAAATGACGACTCTAGGAATCAAAAATATAATAGAAAAATCTTTTGCTGAATCACATCCACTTGGCAGGACTGAATGGATAAAGGTATATGGTGTAATTTTTGGCAAGGAAAAAGAGGCTAATGAAGTTTTTAATAAAGAAGCTAAAAAGATTGAGGCTTTGAAAAACATCGAAAAAACAGGTAAAAAGATTGCATTTTTCTATGTAAACTCAAGGGGAAATGTCGTTACATATAAAACAAACGGATATGTACCTGAAATGATTAGAATTGCGGGAGGAGATTACATTTTCAACAACCTTGGACTTGATGACGAAAGTAAGTTAAGTACAGTGAATATGAGTATGGAAGAATTTTATGAAACGGCAAAGGATGCGGATATCATAATTTATAATTGCAGCATCATGGCACAGCTCCATAATAAAGATGACTTACTTGCTCAAAGTCCTGTTTTGAAGGATTTCAAGGCTGTAAAAGACGGAAATGCATGGTGCACGACCAAGAGCATGTTCCAACAGACGGATAAAATGGGAACGCTTATTGAAGAAATGAATGAAATCTTAACCGACGATAAAATGGAAAAAGATGAACTGGATTATTTCTTTAGGCTAAAGTAGTAAGGATATAACAATGGAAAATGCAATTCAAAACAACCAAAATGGAAGGCAAATATTAAGGTATAACATAGTTTTTATATCCCTCATAGCTGCAGCGGTTTTGCTGGTGTTTTGGAATATAAATTCAGGACCTGTGCATATTTCATTATCAGAGATATACAAAATACTATTTTTTAAAGAGGGTTCTGTATCAAAGGTAAATATTATATGGGAAATCAGGCTTCCTAGACTTATTTCATCAGCAGTTTTGGGCGGTGGATTGGCCGTTTCAGGATTTTTGATGCAAACCTTTTTCAACAATCCTATTGCTGGCCCTTATGTACTTGGTATTTCATCAGGTTCGAAGCTATTCGTTGCTTTAGTGCTGATAGTCGCTCTAAAAATAGTCAATTATACAAATTCTTTGATGCTGATTATTGCTGCATTTGTAGGAGCTCTAATTGCAATGGGTTTTGTTCTACTTGCGGCAAGGGCTATCAAACAGATGTCAATGCTTCTTGTTGCAGGGATAATGATAAGTTATATATGTTCAGCAGTAACAGAATTCTTGATAACATTCGCACAAGATTCGGATATTGTAAATCTGCACAATTGGTCACAAGGCAGTTTTTCTGGAGTTGGTTGGACTGAAGTTAAGCTTTCAACAGAAATAGTTTTGGTTTGTATAGTGATTGTATTTTTAATGTCAAAACCTATAGGCGCATATCAAATGGGCGAGTCATACGCACAGAGTATGGGCGTGAATGTGAAACGATTCAGAGTATATCTGATATTGATGTCAAGCCTATTGGCAGGATGTGTTACCGCATTTGTAGGTCCAATTTCATTTGTCGGAATTGCCGTTCCGCATGTGGTAAAGCTGGCATTAAAAACCGCAAAACCGATTGTTGTTGTTCCATGCTCTTTTGTTGCAGGTAGTGTATTTTGTATGTTTTGCGATTATATAGCAAGGATGGCATTTTCGCCGATTGAATTATCCATAAGTACAGTTACGGCTCTATTTGGGGCACCGATAGTTATAGGGATGCTGGTAAAAAGACATGGCAACAGGTATTAGAGGTGGCAGATGGCAGAGATATTTTTAGAAACATTTGATTTGACCGTAGGATACCGAGGGAACCCGCTTATCAAGGATATAAACATTAGTGTAGCTTTAGGTGAAATCGTTACAATGATAGGACCAAACGGAGCTGGAAAATCAACAATATTAAAGAGTATTACCAAGCATTTGCAGACAATTTCAGGCGATGTTAAGGTGGCGGACGCTTCATTATCGGAAATATCATATAAAAAGCTTGCGCAAAGACTCTCGGTGGTATTGACAGAAAAAATTAAAGGGGAACTTCTTACCTGCTATGATGTGGTTTCAACAGGAAGATATCCATATACTAATACTCTAGGCACTTTGAGCGACAGAGATCGTGAAATAATCTCTGAATCAATGGAGAAAGCTAATGTAACGAGTCTAGCGGATAGAGATTTTAGTGCTATAAGCGATGGACAGAGGCAGCGAGTGTTACTTGCAAGAGCTATTTGCCAAGAACCGCAAATTATTGTTTTGGATGAGCCAACATCATTTTTGGATATCAAGCATAAGCTCGAGCTTCTAAATATATTACATACTATGGCTAAAGAGAATAATATTGCCGTTATAATGTCTCTTCATGAGATAGATTTGGCACAAAAAATATCCGATAAGGTTATATGCGTCAAGGGAGAAGTAATTCGAAATTACGGAACACCTGATGAAATTTTTAGAGAAGAAATCATCAATGAACTCTATGGAATAAATGACGGTTCATACAATATTGCTTTTGGCAGTGTGGAGCTTCCAAGACCAAAAGGGGAGGCGGAGATATTTGTTATCGGTGGTAATGGGACGGGCATTCCTATTTATCGAAAATTAACCAAAGAAGGCATTCCTTTTTCAACTGGGATATTGGAAGAAAATGATGTTGACTATTATGTTGCGAAAAATCTTGCTGAAAAAGTGTTCTCGATTCCAGCTTTTGGAAGTGCTACAGAAAGTTTATGTAAATCGGCTGAAGAAGAAATGAGAAGATGTAATCAAATAATCGACGGAGGCGTTGAGATAAGGGACTCTAACCGTTATATAACTAAATTAAGAGAAATGGCAGATGATATTAAATAAAATATTTGCTTCAGATGTAATGTATGACTATTCGCAATTTCAGAATTACGGAGTAATTTATGAGGGGGGTGGTTGAAAAATAATGGATATAGATTTAGAATCTTTTAATTTAAAAGAGATGTAGGTTATTGCACAAAATAATTATTGGAGAGGTAAAATGAACAAAATAAGCAAAAAAATATCTATAATTATGCTTGCTTTTGCTTTGGCGTTTACAGCTTTTGTACCTTTTTTCGGAAACGAAGCTTATGCAGAACAGGGGACTTCAATTACTAGCGAGAGTGAAGCAAATTCACAACTAGACAATTCAACTATTTTAAAAAATGGGAAATATGGTAGCACTGATTTTAAAATAGAATTTTTCGGCGGTACAGGTAAAGCAAAGTGGAGTTGTGAGGAAATAAATGTTAGAGGTGGTAAAGCATTTGCTAAATTTAACATAAGCTCAAAAAATTATTCACACGCATTTACAGGATATGCAAAGGGCAGTGACGATCCTGATATGAGTGAATATTATGATCCTGATACAGATAAAATTCTAAAAGATAGTGTATATAAAATTGAAAATAAGACTGTAGAAATCCCAGTCAATTTAAATAAAAAGACACATTTTGCTGGTCGTTCTGTTGGCATGACTGATCCACATTGGATTAGGTATGCTTACGAAATAACGATTGAAGAGAAGGCTCCTATTGACCAATATCAGAGCATCAATCATACTGGAATGTTTAAGGTTGTTGACTCATATATAACTACAGAAGGCGATAAGGAATTTATGAACATTACCTTAAGCGGCGAAGGATATGGTTATTTATTTAAGGGAAAATACGAGGAAGCTGTTGCAACAGGAACAGATACAACCAAATGGATTCCACACACTGTAAGGGCTGATTCGAAGAAAGTAACATATACAGATAAGTCTGGTAAAAAGATAGAAACTGAAGTTAAGGGAAAATTTGAGTATAAGGTTCCTTTGAATAAAAATGATAAATTTATCCCTATGATGGCTTACTCTACAGCTAAAAAGATTTGGTTCCCTAGATATATGGAAATTGACAGGGATAAAAAAGAACTTCATACAGGCGATTATTTTGAGAACAAAGCACTTAAATTGGTTAATAATGACTCAAAGGTTAAGGCTGATAGCGCAACGCTATATGTCGTAGGAGTTGAAGAATCAAACAATTACAGCGCAACCGTAATTGCAAAGATGCCTGATGGTGATTTTGACAAAGCAAAATATTTGCCTGCAAGAAATGCTTCAGACACTAAAAAACTTAAAGACAAACAAGACGAAATAATGTTAGATGATAACAATCAATTTAACTTTGTATTTGAAAAGAAAAGTGCATTTGGACCTGAAAAACCTGTAAACAAGATTACTAACAAAGAGGTTAATGTTTCATTCCATTCAAAGGCTGACGATAAGTGGTATGACACAAGCATGATGCTCGATACAAAAAATATGACATTCAGCATAGGAAAGAAAGCCGAGGATCCTCAACCTCCTACTGACAAAACTAATAAGGTAGATAACTCATCAGTTAAACAGAATAATGGTGAGAAATCAACTGAGAAGAACAATAACGTCAAAACTGGAGATAATGAGTCAATGCTTATATATAGCATGATTCTTATGGGAACTTTAATTAGTGCACTTTATGTGGCAAAGAGGAAGAACGCTTAAGATACGAATCACTTATTTATTAAATAAGTATCTACATAAAAGCTAGATAAGAAATTATTAATGAGCAACCTTCGATTTAAATCTGTGGGTTGCTCATGTTTCTGATGTACAGTTTATGTGATTTTAAAAAATATCTATATTTTGCAAACGCATAAATTGGTAAGAATTAGAATATTACAATGTTTTAAATAAGCGTTTTATATAAAATAATAAGGTGGAGGATAGAATTATAATTAGTATGAAAAACAAATTTATTGCAAAAAAAATATTTGCCATTATCTTGATTGCCACTGTGCTCATATCATATGGTAATATTCCATCTTTTGCTGTAACGGGCAATGAAATTGCTAAAGATGGAGAGTATAAGAGTGATGAAGTTACAGTAGAGAATGGCGATAAATTCAGCTATAATCTCATAACTACTTTAAATGTTGCAGATGGCAAATTTAAAAGTGTAGATTTTTCTCATAATGGATATTATGGTGAGGCAAGTGTAAGACGCTCAGAAATGGCATATGATTATATAAAGCAGTTTCTCGTTGGCAAGGAATCCTCACAATCTACTATTGATGAGATAGATACTGTTGCAGGAGCTACATTTACGGTTAATGCTACTAAGGTTGCACTTAAGAATGCAATCTCAAAAGCTGAAGCAAGACCTACAGACGACTCACATTCAGATGATGACTCAATTTACGACCAAGACGGTAAACTAAAGGATGGCACATATTCTATAGATGTGGATACAGCTCATAACATGTTTAAGGTTTCAGAGTGCAAACTAATCGCTAAGGGCGGTGAATACTATGCAATCTGTACATTAGCAAGTACAGGCTTTGACAGGTTGTTCATGGGTTCTCCATCGGAGGCAAGAAAAGCCAGCAATTCGAAGGCTATAGCTGGGATTGAGGGGTATACAGCTGAAACAAACAGTCAAACTACATTTTGGCCAATCCCTGTAGAAATACTTGATCAAAATATTCCTGTAGCAGCAAGATCAGCAAAGAAAAAGAGTTGGTATGCCCATACACTAGAATTCAAATCAGATACTATTCAGAAAATTTCTGGGACATTACAGGATCCAACCAAAGAGCAGGAAGTAAAAAAATATATCAGGCATTTTTATTTGGATGAATGTATATTTGATAATCTTGAAGAAGATGTAACTAAATTGGGCAAAATAAATTATACGGTGCCTTTTTTCAAAAAAGACAGTACAAATGAAATTACAGGCGTTAAATTACATAGACAGAGCTCAGGCGATTTTGAGGTCGGATGGTTCATTTCAGACTGGGATGTTTTTTCCAACAAACAAAAAGATAAGAATCCAATGTTTAGAAAAACGCTAAAAATTAAAGATCGTTCAACAAAAGATAATGATTTCAAGGCGACCTTAAAAGTATATGACAAGAAGGACCCTAATGTTAACTATACCTCTATAAAATCGGATAAGGCGAAACCAATCTCGGAGGTTACATTTAATGTGAAATTAAAAGCTGCTCCAGCACCTGTGCTTGTAGATTTTAGTATTAAAGATATTAAAACTAAAAACACAATTAAAAATTCAACAATTAAAATATCTGATCCCTCTGGAAAAGAAGTTACACCAAACGTGGATGGCAAATATAAACTCGGCGTTGGGGTGAATTATTCATTGGAAGTTTCCGCAGATGGATATCTAGATCAGGACTGTAATCCATTACTTAAAGAAAAACTGAGGGTTACAGAAGCGGGAACAATTGAAAAATTCCTACTTGCCGAAAAAGATAGTAAACATCTTGTGAAAATGAATGTTTTGGACGAGAATAAAAAGAGTATTCAAAATGCTAAGATAGAAGTCACCCATGATAAAACAAATAAGAAAATAGAACCTGATAAAGATGGCAAATATTTGTTATTAGACAATCAGGTATATACATGTGATATATCAGCAGATGGTTATATCAAAAAAACAGGTCAAAGAATAAAAGTGTCTGATGATAATGATGTAATTTTTACCCTTAGAGAGAATATTAAGGAATATAATGTCAATATTTTCATTTATTCGCTAGAAAATCATCAGAACTATGATAAACCGTATGAAATAAAGGTCTACAGCCTTGATGGAGAAAACAAAAAATATGTAACACCAGGATCAGACGGTCGATATAAGTTAAAACGAGATGTAAAATATTATTATGATTTAAATATTGAAGGATTTACAATATTTAAGGATTCTAAGCAACCTCTTGTTTATAACGGTGACGAAGAAAATGTTGATGAGAGAATAATAATTCAACCAACTCAAAAATACTTGTTAAATAAGAAAATCGCCGAGGCAAAGGAATTGCATAAGAGCACGTTAGATTGTATGGGCGATGGTCCTGGACAATATCCACAGACTAATGTAGAAGAATTTAAAAAGTCGCTCACAGATGCGGAAAAAGTTCTTGCGGACAATAACAGCAAAGAGGAAGATTTTAAGAATACTCTCAGCACTCTAAATAAAGCTATGTCAAAACTTAAGAAGAGCAGACATTATTTTGTCGAAAAGGTTAGGGTTAGGGTTAATCAGACAACAACAGGAAAAGCTCAGGAACTCGAATTAACTGTTTCAGGTAATTTGGCAAAGAAATATGGATATTCAAAAAATAGAAATCCTAAGGAAGTCACAGTACTAGATGTGATTCTTGCTGCACATGAGGCAATTTATGGCGATGAATTTAAGAATAATCCGAAAACGAAATTCGATTCATATGACGATGCTTCTATTCCAAATAGAATTTTCGGTTCAAGCTCAAGTATGGGATTTATTGCTCACAACAATATGCCAATAGGTGCATATTCGCGCAAGGTGGTTAAAACTGGAGATTTAGTTTCTATAGGGCTTTATCCGAAGAGCACAAAAGACGCACAATACCTTTATTTTGAAAATAAAGATTTCAATGTAAAAAGTGAAGATAATGTTAAACTTAAATTGCTCCAATACAGAATAAACTCTTTTGGTATGGAAGAGGCTAAACCAGCAGTTGGATATACTATAATACTGAAAAATAAGGACACTGGAGAGAGTGTGGAAATACCCGTCAAAACTGACAATGATGGCAATGTGGAATTCAAGCTCGATAAGGTCGGTGTTTACGAAGTTGATTCTGTTTATAACCCATCAGTATCAAGCTATATCTTGCCATATTTAAATATAAAGGTAAGTGCAAAAGATAATACTGAAGAACCAGGAACAAATCCTGAACCAGGTCAAGATCCAAATCCAGGTATAGATTCTGATCCAGGTACAGACCCAACACCACGTACTGATTCAACAAAAGGCAAGGCAAATGCTGAGCTTATAGTTAAAGAAAAGAGTAAGACAAAAGTTGGTGAGGAAAATGTAGCCAAGACAGGAGATCAATCGGCGCTTACTGTGTATGCATTAATCGCTATTACTGCCATAGGGATAGGATATTTTGTCTTAAGGAAAAAGAAATCTAAAAAATAATATCTTGATTGTATAATATTCGTTGGGGTGAACCTTGGGAAAGACTTGCTCCAACGGATTTTTGTATTATAAAACAGATATGACCGCATTATAAAACACATTAGGCGCATATTGTCAAAACTCTCTTCATGGTGTAAAATAATATAAGTAGAGGACTCAAAAGGGGCGAGTTGATATGAGAGAGTTTTTTGATAACATAGGTTCAAATATAGGTATTACAGATATACTTGATATTTTGATTGTTACCTATGTGATATATAGAATTTTAGGGTTTATTAAGGAATCGAGGGCGCAGCAGCTTGTGAAGGGCGTCCTTGTTTTAGTGGTAGTGTTTTTTATATCTGATTATTTAAAACTATACACACTATACTGGGTACTAAAAGCTACTTTTACCCTAGGCATGTTTGCATTAGTTGTAGTCTTTCAGCCAGAGCTCAGGCGTGGACTTGAATACATGGGACGATCGAAGCTGGTACAGACACCATTTGGAACAAGCAATTCCACAGTTGATATGGAGATTGCAAGTGAAATTCAAACTGCTTTAACATTCTTTTCAAGATCAAAAACAGGAGCCTTGTTAGTATTCGAGAGAAATACACCTCTAAAAGAGATAATGGATACTGGAACTAGCATTGATTCTACAATCAACTCTCAAATTTTGGGCAATATCTTTTATGAGGGTGCACCTCTGCATGATGGAGCAGTTGTCATAAAAGGCGGTAGGATTGCTTCTGCCGGATGCGTTCTGCCACTAACTTCAAATAAGAATTTAAATCCAGATCTTGGAACTCGCCATAGGGCTGGAATAGGTATCACAGAGATTTCGGATGCGATGGTACTTATTGTTTCGGAAGAAACTGGTATTATTTCGCATGCAGAGGGAGGAAGACTTCACAGGAGATTGACAAGCGAGGAGCTTTCAGAACTTTTAAATGACTTTTATAAGCCTGTTGAAGATAAAGAAAACAAGGGAATATTGAGCCTTTTCAAATTTCTTAAATCTGCTGAAATCGCAAGGGACGAACTTCCAAAGTCAGAAGATGTTCCAAAGTCCACAAATATTCCAAAATCGGAAGGCATAAAGAAGGGAGCGGATAACTAATGTTTCAGAGTAAAAAGCTTAACCTTCTAATATCATTTGTTATTGCTATTATTTTGTGGGCATATGTTATTGGAGAGATAAACCCTGTAACAACGAAATCTTTTGTTGATGTAAATATCAATTTGGAGAACCAGATAGCGCTGGAAGAGCGGGGTCTTGCAATAGAGAGCATCAGTGAAGACAAAATAAATGTTACGGTTAAGGGTGAGCGTTCACGAGTACAAAATGTTGAAAAAGATGATGTTTATGCAGAAGTCGATCTCGCATTGGCACGTGCAGGTCATAACGAACTTGATGTAAACGTTAGGACCCCTGAGAAGGTGAACGTTGATAAAAAAAGTATTAACAAGGTGAGATTAACTGTTGGCGAGTTGGTTTCTGAGGAAAGGCCGACCAAAGTTGTGTACGTAGGAGCGACCAACTCTGATTTGGAGCCATATACGATTGAGAGAACTCCCGAAAAAGTGATAATTCGTGGAGCGATGAGCAACGTTGAAAAAGTATCTCAGGTCGTTGCCAAAGTAAGAGTAGATCAAATAAAGGATAAGGAAACCACAGCAGAGGCAGAGCTGGTACCTGTTGATAAAAATGGGAAAGTGGTTAATTGGATTCGTCTAAGCTCCAGTCAGATTCAGGTTAAGGCAGTCATGACCAAAACTAAGAAGGTCGATCTCGATGTGCCGATTCAAGGAAATGATTCAGGAGATGTAAAGCTTGACTACCAGAAGACAGTTATTATCAAGGGTAATGCGGATGTAGTTAAAGAGATATCTAAGATTGAAACCGAGCCAGTTGATCTTTCAGCATATGATCAAAATACGACGATTGAACTTAAACCTATTTTGCCTAAGGGGGTTCAGCTTGCAGCGGGGAGCGATATGACTGCAAAGGTTGTATTCTCCTCAACCGAAACTAAAAATATCACCTTTGATGGTGGCGAAATAGATGTTATAGGTCTTGCTGCCAATCTTAAAGCTACCGTTGAAGATGGGGTTGTCATTAGCGCCGAGGGTCGAAAATCATCACTTAACGATGTCAACAAAGAGGATTTCACGCTTGCGGTTGATGTTTCGGGCTATTCAAAGGGATCCTACAAAGTAGACGTTGTTGTCGTTAATAAAAAGGAATTTAAAAAATACACAGTAAGGCCTAGCAAGGTCACAGTATTGATTGAGTAATTCATAATGTGATTTGAAGCCTGAGGAGATAGTAGGTTACGAGGTCGATGAAGCAGGAAGCCCATTGGCTTTAGACAATCGGGAGTTCACGAACTCATAATATGATATAGCAAAGGAGCGGTTATATGGGAAAGTTCTTTGGAACGGACGGAGTTAGAGGCATTGCAAATGATGACCTTACTCCCACACTCGCTTTTAAATTGGGAATGGCGGGAGCTACAGTTTTAAAAAAAAGCAGCAAACGACCTATTTTTATTATAGGTATGGATACAAGAATTTCAGGAGATCTTCTTGAAAATGCCATTGCAGCAGGTATTTTGTCTGTGGGCGGTAATGTCATTAAGGTTGGGGTTGTTCCAACACCTGCAGTTGCACTTCTTGCAAGGCACTATGGAGCAGATGCAGGAATTGTGATTTCGGCTAGTCACAATCCATTTGAGTATAATGGCATTAAATTCTTTAACGGGAACGGATTTAAGCTTGATGATGAAATTGAGGAGAAAATAGAAACTCTGGTACAAGAAGATGATATCAAGATTAAAATTTCCAAGGGTGATGAAATAGGCAAGTGCATAGACGGCAGTCAGGACGCTCTAAAGTACTATGAGGATTTTTTAGCTAGCACAATGGATAGAAGGCTTGACGGGCTTAAGGTGGTCTTAGACTGCGCAAATGGTGCATCTTACAAGGTTGCTCCAGACATATATAGAAGACTTGGTGCTGACGTTACAGTCATTGGCGATGACCCAAACGGTGTTAATATAAATGACAAGATTGGCTCGACGCATCCAGAGAAGCTTCAGCAGAAGGTTGTTGAAACCGGAGCTGACATAGGACTTGCATTTGACGGGGACGCTGACAGGCTTATCGTTGTAGACGAAAATGGTATGGTGGTTGATGGCGACAAAATAATTTGCCTATGTGCAAGGATGCTCAAGGATGCAGGGGAGCTTATTGGCGACCGTGTTACCGCAACTGTTATGAGCAATATAGGCTTTCATAAATACTGTGAAAAACATGGTATAACTGTCGATGTTACGAAGGTTGGTGACAGGTATGTTCTTGAATCCATGCTAGAAACAGGATGCATACTCGGTGGTGAACAATCTGGACATATCATATTCCTTAATCGCACAACGACTGGTGACGGAGTTCTATCATCTCTGCAATTCTTAAAGATACTTCTGGATTCAGGAGAGCCATTGTCAAAACTCGCTAAAGAGGTTGAACTGTTCCCTCAGGTGCTCGAAAATGCAAAAGTTGCTAACATGAATAAAGAACTTTTCTTAAAAGATTCCGAAATACTAAATGAGATTGCAAATATAGAGAAAGCCGTAAGCCAAGACGGTAGGTTACTAATAAGACCATCGGGCACTGAACCAGTTGTTAGAGTTATGATTGAGGGAAAGGACATTGAAAAAATTCACAAGATGGCGCTTGACCTTGCCGATTTAATAACTCGGAAATACGGTGCGTGATAATTGATTGATGTTTGATTGATATTTGCACGATATTGCTGAATGATTTATGATATTACTGAGTGTTTTGTGATATTACTGAAGCCCTTGATGAGATTACTGAATGATTTATGATATTGCTGAGTGTTTTGTGATATTACTAAATGCTTTAAAGATATACAGAAAAATTAATTACATATATTATGAATTAGGAGAATTTTATGTGTGGTATTGTTGGATATATAGGTAATGATTCTGCCAAGGACATTGTGCTTGACGGACTTGCGAAGCTGGAGTATAGAGGATATGACTCTGCTGGGATTGCACTTCTTGATGAAGGCAATCTGTTTATCAAAAAAATTGCTGAGGACAATGATGAGAAGAGCAAATCCAAGATTGCGAAGCTAAAAGCGGTTTTAAAGGACCAATTTCTAGATGCTAAGGTAGCGATAGGTCATACGAGGTGGGCAACTCACGGAGCGCCATCTGTTTTGAATGCACATCCGCATGTGAGTGAGGATGGGAATATTGCTGTAGTGCACAACGGCATCGTTGAAAATTACAGCGAGCTAAGGGAAATGCTACTAGAGAAATATAATATCAAGTGCAAATCAGAAACCGACACCGAAGTAATCGCTCAGATCCTGTCAGTATTTTGTGCTGAGGGGCTCGACCTTGTGGATGCAATGCTAAAGGCTACATCAATGATGAAGGGTGCGTATGCCATAGGAGCAATTTACAAGAATGACGATCACAAAATAGTTGGCTACCGTAAGGACGCGCCTCTAATTGCATGTCACACAGGTGAGGGTAGTTTCATAGCTTCGGATATGACAGCTATTCTTAAGCATTCCAAAGACGTATATTTCCTTGATGATGACGAGCTTGTAATTTGCGAGCCTGATTCGATGCAAATTCTTGATCGCAATAAGAATAAGGTTGATAAGAAAATTTTCCACATTGATTGGAATATAGAAACGGCAGAGAAGGGTGGCTATGACCACTTTATGCTAAAGGAAATTCACGACCAGCCTGAGGTTTTAGAGGATACGCTTGCAAGAAGGCTTGATAATGAGGGAAATATACATCTTGACGGCATCAGTTTGACCTTGGAAGACCTGAATGAAATTGAAAAAATATACATCGTTGCTTGCGGAACTGCATACCACGCAGGACTTGTCGGCAAGTCGCTAATCGAAAAATGGGCAAAACTTCCTGTTGAGGTTGATGTTGCATCGGAATTTAGATATAGGGATCCTCTCGTAAACGAGAAAACTCTTTTTATTGCTGTCACTCAGTCTGGAGAAACCTTAGATACGCTAATGGCTCTTAGAGAGGCTAAGAGAAAGGGAGCAAGGGTCCTTTCAATCGTAAATGTGGTTGGAAGTAGCATTGCAAGAGAATCTGACGATGTTTTCTACACATGGGCAGGTCCTGAGATTGCCGTCGCATCGACAAAGGGATATACAACACAGCTGATGTGCCTATATCTGATTGCGCTTTATATGGGAAGACTAAAGCAGACAATTTCAGAGGAAACTGAGAAAAAAGTTTTAAAGGAACTTAAGTCAGTACCCGTAAAGGTTACTGGACTTCTTGAAAACGAGAAAAAAATCGCAGAGCTTGCTAAAAAGATTTGTGATAGGGAGAGCATTTTCTATATCGGCAGGGGACTTGACGCAAATGTTGCACTCGAGGGTTCTCTTAAGCTTAAAGAAATTTCGTATATCAATTCTTTTGCGATTGCTGCGGGTGAACTTAAGCATGGCACAATAGCACTCATGGATAAAGATACTATCGTGTTCGCACTCGCAACTCAGGATGAGCTTGCTGAAAAAATGCTTTCGAACATAGTTGAGGTGTCAGCTAGGGATGCTTATGTTGTTTCGATAACAAAAGAGAAAAATGACTTCTTCAAGGATGCGTCTGAGATGGTGCTATTCATACCTGAATGTGTTGACGAAGTCACACCGCTACTATCGATTGTTCTGCTTCAGATGATTGCCTATTTTGTTGCCAAAGAAAAAGGCGAAAATATAGATATGCCTAGAAATTTGGCAAAAAGCGTAACGGTTGAGTAAGGAAGTCATACCGATACAGTTTCTGTCGCGATGTTTGGCTTAAAGATGTGAATGGCTCTCTGCTACAAATTTTACGGCAATCGACAGAATAGCAAGTGTGACTGCCGGTAAGCTGATTGATATTCTAGTAGATTTGAAAATAGGAACGGTGATGAGAAGCATAAGCCTCGCTATGAGGAAGGTGGAAAGAAGAATAGTAAAATGAATAAATACGATATTAAGGATATTAATTTAGCTCCTGCGGGACACATGAAAATTAGATGGGTCAGAGAGAATATGCCAATCTTGCGTGAACTTGAGGAGAGGTTTAAGCAGGATAGACCTTTTGAAGGCATAAAGATTTGCCTTTCAGTGCATCTTGAAGCGAAAACCGCATATTTATGCAAGGTGCTTGCGGCTGGTGGAGCGGATATGAGTATCACAGGCTCAAATGTTTTGTCAACTCAGGATGATGTTGTGGCCGCGCTAGCCGATTCAGGGCTTAAGGTATATGCTGTGCACGGTGAGAGTCAGGAAGACTATGCGAGACATATTGAAATGTGTCTTGAACATAAACCTAATATTATAATTGATGACGGATGCGACCTTGTGAGTTGTCTTCATAAGAATAGACCTGACCTTGCAGCGGAGGTTTGGGGAGGTTGCGAGGAAACAACAACTGGCGTTATCAGGCTAAAGTCAATGGCTAATCAGGGCGTTCTCAAATTTCCTATGGTTGCAGTTAATGATGCTGATTGTAAGCATCTCTTTGACAACAGATATGGAACTGGACAGTCAACATGGGAATCTATAATGCATAATACAAATCTAATTGTTGCTGGAAAAACTGTCGTGGTTGTCGGATACGGATGGTGTTCCAAGGGCATTGCGATGAGGGCATCAGCGATGGGTGCGCAGGTGATTGTAACTGAGATTAATCCTGTCAAGGCTATGGAAGCCAAGATGGATGGATATAGCGTAATGCCTATGAAGGAAGCTGCTCTGCTGGGCGACTTTTTTGTGACGGCGACGGGCTGCAACAAAACAATTACGCTAGAGCATATGTTGACTATGAAGGACGGTGCGATACTTGCAAATGCTGGACATTTCGATACAGAAATCGATATGGCTGAACTAAGGAAAAAGGCTACTTCGATTCGAGAATCGAGGGAAAATATAACGGCATTTGTTCTTGAAAATGGCAAAACAGTACACGTTCTTGCCGAGGGGCGACTTGTGAATATTGCAGCATCGAACGGACACCCTGCCGAAATTATGGATTTGAGTTTCGCAGTTCAAGCGATGTCAGCAATGTATATTAAGGATAATTATAAAATGCTTCCAAACGATGTGGTTGATGTAAGTGATAAGATTGACGATCAAATAGCTCGCATGAAGCTTGCATCATGGGGAGTAGAAATCGACACGCTCACAAAAGAACAGGAAGAATATCTTAAGTCGTGGGATGTTTAGTCAATAATTTTTAATATATTTTTTTGAGATTTTTTAGTTTTGTAATTTCGGCATAAATTCATAAGGAGGTTGTAAAATGGACAAGGTGACAAATGATTTTCAAAACATCAAGAAAACAGCAGCTAAAGCTGTTACGGAGCTTATAGAGGCTGCTCATCTTAAGAAAGGTGATATACTTGTTGTAGGTTGCTCCTCCAGTGAAATCAAGGGAGAACGCATTGGAAAGGGTTCTGATATGAATGCTGCTGAAGCGGTATATCAGGGCATCAAGCCTATTTTGGATGAGAAAGGAATCTTTCTTGCTGCACAGGGTTGTGAGCATATAAATCGTGCAATTATTACGGAAAGAGCGGCTCTCGGACCCCTCGATGAGGTTGTAAACGTGGTACCTCAGCTTCACGCTGGCGGGTCGTTTACGGTTACAGTTTATAACAATGCAAAAGACCCTGTAGCCCTTGAAAGAATACAGGCAGATGCAGGTATGGATATTGGAGATACCCTGATAGGGATGCACCTTAAACCGGTTGCTGTACCCGTTAGATTGTCGATGAAGGAAATCGGATGTGCGCATTTAACATGTGCAAGAACAAGACCAAAGTTTATCGGAGGAGAGAGAGCAAAATACGATATGGTGCTTGCTGGTAAGGCAAGTGCTGAGGAGCAAGGAAATGTATAAAACTGTTTATATTCTCATCGCGGAAGGCTTTGAGGAAGTAGAAGCTCTGACACCGCTTGACTTGCTCAGGAGAGTTGAAATTAACGCTGTGCTGGTTTCATGCTCGGACAGACTGGCTGTGAGGGGAGCACACGGTGTGAAAATTGTATGCGATACTATAATCGATAATCTTGAGGACGGAGATGTAGAGGAAGCCTTTGGTGTTATACTGCCTGGAGGTCTTAAAGGAGCCGAAAATCTCAGAGATTCAGAGGGTGTAAAATATATTTTGAGAGATATGATGGCTGCCCGCAAAATGGTTGCGGCGATATGTGCTGCACCGATTGCGTTGAAATCAGCTGACTTGATAGAGGGTAGACGCATTACATCCTATCCAGGATTTGAGGAGCAGCTAAATGGTGCGAAATACATAGATGAAAATGTCGTAATAGACGGCAATTTAATTACTTCAAGAGGACCAGCGCTCGCGATGGACTTTTCTCTTGTGATAGTTGAGCATCTATGCGGAACTGAGAAAAGACATAGCCTTGCAAAAGAACTTCTTTACGACTTGAAGTGAGTTTTAAGAAAGCCATTTACGGTTTACGGTAAGATTTTCGATTTTGTCGATTTGACCCGTAATTTTTAACCACTGTTTACGGTAATAAATCTGATTTTTACGAAATGACCCGTAAATCCATATACTCTTTACTGCGAGATTTCCAAATTATGTAAAAAGACCCGTAAATCTTAAGTACCATTTACGGTACAATTTCCTCTTTCTATAAAATGACCCGTAAACCACTTCAAAATTTTACGGTAAGATTTTCAATTTTTACGAAATGACCCGTAAATTGATCCATATAATACTTATAACAGTTTTTCAATCCCTTTCAAAATTGAATGTTTAAATGATTGTATGAAAAAACGCGTTATATTACATAACGCGTTTTGTGCAAAATTCTAACAATATTTAATAAAGATATCTTATTTTTTAATTAACTTGAGTATACCAAGAAGTATAACAGAGCCAAGTACTGCTACAAAAATAGAAGCAATATTGATACCAGTCATATCTCCATTTCCGCCAAGCGCATTCATAACAAATCCACCGATGAAGGCACCGATGATACCGACAATAATGTTAGCAACAAGACCCATCTGCTCATTCTTGCCCATTATCATACTTGCTATCCAGCCTGCAAGACCACCTACGATTAACCATGCAATAATTCCCATAATAATCTCCTTTTCTACAGCTTAATAATTTATATGTAAGCTGATTATATATGATGCATTTTTTAATTACATAATATTTATATCACAATTAGATAGGATTTAAACATTTATATATGGAAAACCTACAAGCAATTAGAAACAGTAAAACTCCGATAGTGCGAACATCCTACTGTAATGCAAACAGTTTTCGATAATACACAAAGATTGTAATAATGCAAACAGTTTCCGACAATGCACACCGTTTGCAACAATGCGTACAGTTTTCGGTAGTGCGAACAGCCTCTGATAATGTGTACAGTTAGCGTCGGGATTAACTGAAAAAGCGCATAACACCCGTTACTATTCCAAGGATTTTCACATCCTTAACTATGATAGGGGACATGCTATCATTCTCAGGCTGAAGTCTGAAATGACCATCTTCACGGTAGAAGGTTTTAACGGTAGCTTCACTCTCAAACCCGTCAATCATTGCAACAACAATTTCTCCGTTATATGCAGTTTCCGCCTTCTTTACAAGGACGAGGTCTCCATCCATGATACCAACATTTATCATCGATTCACCACGAACTCTAAGAATGTAATTCTCTCCACGCACAAACCTAGCAGGAACAGGAATGCTGTCCTCAAAATTTTCCTGAGCAAGTATTGGAGTGCCCGCTGCAATGTGACCAATAACGGGTACATCGACGATATCTTCGTGCATATCAGTTATAAAGTCAACATTGGAAGGATTCAATGTACTATTTGAATTATCAGTTAAGTCCCTAGATTTTTCATCTACCGTAGAGTTTTGTTGATGTTCACCTACTAACGTCAATGCTCTAGGCTTGGATGGATCCTTCTTCAAAATGCCTTTCTCAATCAAATTTGCGATATCCTTATGTATAGTAGATGTCGATTTAACATTTAAAGCTTCGCAGATTTCTCGAACTGTTGGTGGATATCCCTTCTTTTTAATTTCCTCTTTAATATATTCTAAAACTCGTTTTTCTCGTATTTCACTTTTGGTTATCTTTTTCATATAAACCTCCGGCATCGACTTAGCGACCTATAGATATTACATAAATTATAACATATGTTCACTATTTTGTAAACGTTTGTTCGCAAATTGAAAAGCCGATTTTCTTTTGCTATAATTTATCACAGTAGTAGTTGACGTAAGAATCTCTCCGGCTTTAGCTGTGGGGAGTGTCAATCTATAAACATTAGTTACGAGGTTAGCCTATATGCACAAAAGAATCATTTATCTGCTAATAATTCTCATAAGCGCAGCACTTTTTTTCGCGGTGTATTTTGATTTTGAATTATACAAAACACCCATTGCCAGGGTGATAAATGTCAGCGAACAAAATATTTCTGCTCGAGATGGCAAATATATTGAACAGACGCTCACTCTTAAGGTTGTAAATACTACGAAAAACATAAGTGATAAGGGGAGCGTAATAAAGTTAAAAAACCGTTATGAGGTCGAGAAAACATATGGCGAGGAATATAAAAAAGGCAGCTATATATTTATAGATAAAACTAATCAAAACGGTAAAACTTGCTATAGCATTTCAGGGCAGAAAAGAGATTATATAATTGCCTTTTTAATTATAGTGCTTGCAGACCTTATCATTATGGTTGGTGGGAAACAAGGTGTCCTGACTGCAATGGGGATTTTGGTTAATTCTATACTTTTCATGGGTGGCATACGCATTGCCGGAAACGGGGAATATTTCATATGGTTTATGATTTTCCTCATGATTATCTTTACCTTTGGTATCATATTTCTTGTGAATGGGAAAAGTCGTGAAAGCCTTGCTGCATCGATTGCTACACTTCTGACAGTTACGATAATCGGAGTAATTTGTTTTGTTGTGATAGCATTCACCCCAAGTATAAAATATGAATTTTTGGATTACATCCCAGAGCCTTATACGCTGAGCATGGCAAACGGTATTTTTCTAAGCGAAATTTTGGTGGGAGCACTGGGAGCAGTCATTGACATTGCGGTTACGATTATTGCTGCAACAAAAGAGATTGTTGAAAGAGAGCCTGAAATAAGCAGGGTGGATTTGCTGGGCTCAGTGAGGGCGATTTCCGATGACATAACGGGACTGATGATAAATGTGGTTTTTTTCACGAATGTTGCGGTGATTTTGCCTGTCGCAGTTCTGGGGATGAAAAACGATTTTTCGCTGTGGACTGTTATTGGGAATCATGGCTTTTTTCTCCTCATAAGATTTCTTGTAGGAGGTATGGGGATAATTGCAGCGATTCCACTGTCTACGTATATAGGGAGTATTTTCTTCAAGGGAAAGAATAAAGGAGCGATAGGATGACATTAGCGATATTTGCAATAATTTTCACTTTTTCAGCAATCGCAATCGGTCGTGACGGAACGGCTAAGGCCATTATTGGAATTTTTGGGAATATAATAGTTATAACTGTTCTTATTTTTTCAATTTGGATGGGGATAAATGAGTGGCTTTCGATAATTATATCCTGTATTTTGATGACAGCGATTAGTCTGTTTTATCAGAGTGAAAACCAGCGAAAAAATCGGATTGCTGCGATGTCTGTGCTGCTTATGATGATTGTTCTTGCCGCATTTTCATACATAATAATAGAAGCAGCGAACTTACAGGGATTTCCAACTGGACAGGTATCGATTAGACCGGCGAACGGATACAAGGCTGAGGTTGGGGTAGATTTCTTTGTACTGCAAATGGGAGTTGTGCTCATAATGCTTGAAGGCGCTATGGTCGATACAGCAATTTCAGTAGTCAGCTCCATGGAGGAAATCGTCAGACATTCGCATCTGAAACCAAGTGAACTATTTGAATCGGGCATGGCGGTAGGGCGAGGGATTTTAAGCTCAACAATCAATACACTTTTCTTTATATTCTTGGGACAGAATCTAGTGTTTTTTATATTTTTTAGGAATGAATTTACCGTAGAATCAATGTTAAATTCAAAAATTTTGTCACAAGAACTAATATCTATGCTTATTTCTGCGATAGGATGTGTATCAATAATACCAGTAGCAGCATTTTTGTCCAGTCGTTATATGAATACAAAATAATTTATATTTTTAACAAAAAGTTGCAAATGCAACATATGTTTTGTTAAAAATTTATTATAATTATTACAACAAGAAAAGAGGAGGTATGTACATGCTTTTCAAAACTACAGATGCTCATGAGGAATTTAGAGCAAAGGTTAGAGCTTTTGCTGAAGATGAAGTAAAGCCTATCGCGTTTATGCTCGATCAGCAAAACGAGTTTCCTCACGATGCAGTAAAGAAAATGGCCCAGCTTGGGTTTATGGGAATCCCGTATCCGAAAGAATACGGTGGTGCAGGAATGGATGCACTGAGTTACGCTATTGCAGTTGAAGAGCTTTCCAGAGTTGACGGTGGAACAGGCGTAATTTTATCCGCTCATGTTTCTCTTGGTTCATATCCTATATTTGCTTTCGGTACGGAAGAACAGAAGAAAAAATATCTGGTGCCTCTGGCAAAGGGTCAAAAACTAGGTGCATTCGGTCTAACTGAACCAAATGCAGGTTCTGATGCAGGTGAGACTGAGACTACAGCCGTTAAAAAAGGTGATCATTATATCCTAAACGGTGGAAAGATTTTTATTACAAACGCACCAGTTGCTGATACATATGTTGTATTTGCTGTTACAACTCCGAACATCGGGACTAGAGGAATCTCAGCATTCATCGTAGAAAAAGGCTGGGAAGGATTTGAATTTGGAGACCATTACGACAAAATGGGTATCAGGTCTTCATCGACAGCAGAGCTTATCTTTAATGATGTGAAGATTCCTAAGGAAAACCTACTTGGAAAAGAGGGACAGGGCTTCAAGATTGCGATGTCTACTCTTGATGGTGGTAGAATCGGAATTGCATCTCAGGCACTTGGAATCGCTCAGGGTGCTTATGAACATGCTATTGAGTACGGCCTTGAAAGAACACAGTTTGGTATTCCTGTTGCACATCAGCAGGCTAATTCCTTCAAGATTGCAGACATGGCTATTAAGCTAAGAGCTGCTCGTCTTCTAATCTACTCAGCTGCTGACATGAAGGAAAATCACCTTGATTATGGTATGGAATCAGCAATGGCAAAGGCATACGCTTCTGAGACAGCTCTTGAGGTATGTAACGATGCACTTCAATTATTTGGAGGAAACGGATATTTGAAGGGTATGGAAGTAGAAAGAGCCTATAGAGATGCTAAGATAACTACAATCTATGAGGGAACAAACGAAATTCAGAGAGTAGTTATCGCTGCTCATATCTTGGGTAAGGCACCTAAGATGGCAACAGCTAAAAAGGACAAGGGACCTATCACAGGACAGAGAAAGAAGATGATCTTCGACAAGGGGTCTTCTAAGGAAAGAGTTGACCAGCTTGTTGAGGCTCTTGTAGCTGACGGATATGACTTTACAGTTGGAATTGATCCATGGACGCCAATCGTTGAAGCAGACAGGGTAGTTTCAGCCGGTAAGGGAATTGGACCTAAGAAGAACATGGAGCTTATTGAAGCTCTAGCAAAACAGGCTGGTGCCGCAGTTGGTTCATCAAGACCAGTTGCAGAAACGCTTAAGTATGTGCCACTTGATAGATATGTAGGTATGTCTGGTCAGAAATTCAAAGGCAACCTCTATATTGCAGCAGGTATTTCTGGAGCTGGACAGCACCTCAAGGGAATCAAGGATGCTACTACAATTGTTGCAATCAATAAGAACAAAAATGCTCACATCTTCAAAAATGCAGACTACGGTATAGTTGGCGATGTAGAGGAAATTCTGCCATTGCTAACAAAGGCTCTTGACAACGGTAAGGAGAAGAAACCTGCTCCTCCAATGGTTAAGATGAGAAAGGCAACAATCCTTGAAGATCCATCACCATTCACTACATATGTATGTAACGGATGTGGATATGAATATGACCCTGAGATGGGTGATCCTGATGCAGATGTAAGTCCTGGAACTCCATTTGAGGCACTTCCTGAAGAATGGTTATGCCCAATGTGTGCAGAGGATAAGGACTCTTTTGTAAAGGTTAACACCGGATATGAAGAGAAGGAGGATCAATAATGCATAATGTTAGAAAAGTAGTTGATGATCTATATTGGGTAGGTGCAAGCGAAAAGAGAATTGCGCTATTTGAGAACATCCATCCGCTTGAAAATGGAGTATCATACAACGCATATGTTTTGCTCGATGAGAAAACTGTTTTGTTCGATACAGCAGACTGGACAGTTGGAAGACAGTTCCTTGAGAATGTAGATTATGTTCTCGATGGAAGACCTCTTGATTATGTTGTTATAAATCACATGGAGCCTGACCACGCGGCTTCTATTGAGGAAATTATTTTGAGACACCCTGATGTTAAGGTAGTTTCAACGGAAAAGGCATTTATGATGATGCACCAGTTCAACTTCCCTGTAAATGATAATTTTGTGCAGGTGAAGGCAGGCGATAGCATGAGCTTCGGTAAGCACAATGTTGTATTCGTAGACGCTCCTATGGTTCACTGGCCTGAGGCAATGGTTACTTTTGATACGACTAACGGTGTTCTGTTCTCCGCTGACGCATTCGGTTCATTTAAGTCGCTTGACGGCGCAAGATTTGCTGACGAGGTTGACTTTAAGAATGACTGGCTTGATGAGGCAAGAAGATATTATACGAACATCGTAGGCAAGTATGGCCCACAGGTTATGGAGCTTCTTAAGAAGGCTGGAACAATTGATATTAAGGTTATCTGCCCACTTCACGGACCAATTTGGAGACAGGATCTTGGATGGATTATCGACAAGTATGTACACTGGGCAACATATCAGCCTGAGGAAAAGGGTGTGCTTGTTGTATACGCTTCAATGTATGGTAACACTGAGGCAGCTGCTCACATTTTGGCTGCAAAGCTTGTTGAAAAAGGCATGACTAACATCAAGATGTATGACGTTTCAAAGACCCACATGTCTTATCTGATTTCCGAAGTATTCAAATATAGCCACCTCGCTCTACTTTCGTGCACTTATAATTTGGGAATTTTCCCACCTATGGAGGATTTCCTGAGAGATATGCAGCGCTTGAATCTACAAAAGAGGGTTTGCGCAGTAGTTGAAAACGGTTCTTGGGCACCGCAGGCTGGCTCAAAGATGATTGAAATGCTACAGGATATGAAGCAGATGACTGTTTTAAATGAGCAGGTTAGCGTTCTTTCTTCAGTGAATAAGATGACGGAATCTGAGCTTGATGATCTTGCAGAGAGTATTATCGAATCCATGGGGCAGGAATACAAATACTAGAATCTTTAAAGGCTAGTGGCTACGTGGCTATTTGCGATAAATTTTCAAATTTAAGAACTAGTTACAACAAAGGAATAACTGCAACAAAGTAATTGTCACGAAAAAGCACAAGTTGCGATATAGTAGTACTCGCTACAAAGCAATAGTTACGACGAGGAAATCGTAACAACAAGGTAATAGCCACAACAAAGTAACAGTTACAACAAAATAGCAAGAAGAAGCGTCTATCTGATGCCGAAATGGTGCCAGGTGGACGCTTTTTGTTGTATAGCTTTAGTTGAGGTTCATTTTCTTCATTGTTTTTATCAATATACTGCATAGGAATTCACTGTTTAATAAATTTTTGCGATTTTAGGATTATAGCACAAAAAGAGTTGGTAAAAATGCTCGAAATGTAAAATAATCTCAAAATGATATTATTATAGCGCCTGATTTATAGTAAATAATTAAATTAAGACTTTCTTAAGAAAAATTTATATATCTTAAGAAAAATTTATAAATTCGCTTGACATGAGTAATAATATAGTATAGAATTCACTCGTTGGATAAATAAATATTAAATTTAATTAAGAAATTTAGTTAAAGCAGTTTTATTTAGAAGGAAGAAAAATGGAAAGATTTATTAAATTTAGCAAAGAAAAGTACACATTAATAGGGGGCGCTCTAATTGCACTTATTCTTTTCATGGGGGTTATGATTTACTCTTCAAAAGCGTATGCAAATGAAGAATATTGGGATATTAAAATTGACGATAAGACAGTAGCTGTTGTATCTTCAGAATCTGAAGGAAACAAAGTTGTTGAAGGAGTTAAAAATGCTTATGTGATTGAAGGTGCGAAAGTAGACTCTGTATCGTTTGACAAGGAACTCAAATCTGAAAGACATAAGTTTGCAAATGATAAGACTCCTGAGATTAGTTCATCTGAAGATGTGGTTAAGAAAATAATCAAGGGCGTTAAAGGTGAGCAGACATATACTATTAAGGATGGAGATACAGCATGGGATTTGGCATATGAAAATGGTCTTTCATATGAGCAATTTATGGCAATGAATAAGAGCAACGATTTCGATCCTGAAAACATTATGCCAGGTGATGAAGTCGTTATAAGCGAAATGGTACCGTATATTAACGTTACGACAAAGCAGACCTTTGAATCAGAAGAAGTTCTTGCACCTGAAATAGAATACATAGAAGATGATTCTATGTATGAGGGTGAAACAAAGATTAAGGAAGAGGGTAAGGTTGGAAGTAAGCTAGTAAAATATTCTCAGACTTCTTTAAATAATACAGTTTCAGAAAAAGTTGCTTTAGATGAGAAGATTACTAAAGAATCAGAAAAAACCGTAATTCTGAAAGGAACTAAGGAAAGACCTGCTGCTAAGACATCGTCTTCAAGAGGATCATCTTCTTATGGATCATCGCCTGTTTATGGCTCAGGAAAAGGAGCCACTATAGCTGCTACAGCTCGTTCATTAGTTGGATCAAGCATGGATTGTGTTGCTCTTGTTTCGAGAGCTCTAGCAGGTGCGGGTATAAGCTTCAGCGGTTGGCCAGAACAGTTCTTTGCACTTGGACCTGTAGTATCAGGCGGAATTCCAGCTGCACAGCCTGGAGATATTCTGATATATCAGCATACTATTGGTGCTAATGGCGGAGCTCACTATGATCACGTTGCAGTTTATATCGGTGGCGGAATGGCCGTACATGGTGGCTGGAATGGAGGCAGTGTTGTAGTTGCCAGTGCATATGCAGGCTCAGGCATTTCTGTTGTTAGACCTTAAAGAATTATATCTAGATTTTAAATTATTGTATAATTAAAAATCCCTCGGCAAAATGCCGAGGGATTTCTTGTATATGTAAAACCCCACGTTTTACGTGGGGCTGTTATTACGCATACATAATGGAAACAGAATCAGTCAATCATAGCTAGATAGTGCATCATGTTTCTAAATGGAGAAAAGATACAGCCTAGAAGTCTATTGTATGATCTGAAACCATAGGTAGCAAATATTGAATTTCTCTTTTTGTACTTTTTGAGAAATTCTCTTTCCTGTCCACCAAAGTCAATAATATCGCGATTTTTTATTGCTTCAATCATATCGTTATTACATCTTATTTCTCTATTAAATATAGTATATGCGGTACCAACATATTCTCCTTTGTGAGAATCTGAGCCACCAACACAAGGCAATCCTAATCTAGTTGCACAAATGGTTGCCGCTTGATTTGCTATTTGGGTTTCACATGTATTAAACCCTTCAAAGAAATCACAATCGCTAAGCAATTTAGAATTTCTCATAAGTTTATTACAGAACATAGCACTTGAACTCTTGGCTCCAAAAGGATGCGCGGGACCAAGAACACCACCATTTTTGTGAACAACATTCTTTAAGGATTTGAATGACATTCCTCTAACTTGAAGAACTTGCAAATCAACACCATCAGGCATTATTACAATAAAATGTCCTGCATCACATGTGTCATATTCAACACCCATAAGAACTGTAAAATTATCTACAGCTGTATCCTTATTTTGTAAGTGTGAACGCCAATGACGATATCCCTTATAGGAGTCGTGATCTGTAACGAGCATTCCGTCAAAACCCTTGGATTTTAGGATTTGAATATATTCTTTGATAGATATTTTAGCGTCGATAGAACCTTCTTTAGTATGACAGTGCATATCAAACTTCGGCAAATTATCGACCTCCCTTCTCTATATTTACATCCTATATCTTGCAATTATTATATACCCACGCAGTATAAAATCAACCTAAATATAGTAAAACTTTCAATTGAAGCTAAAAAATACACTAAATATATATTAAAACTTTTCTAAAGATGTTATAATAAAAGCGTATATAAACAAATGCTAATGTTTCGTAAGACTAAATTTGGTTATATATTACAAGATTCTGATAATTTAGACTTAACGATTAAAAATCTAAAAAAAAAATTAATAAATCATATGATGATTATTCAGCTTATTTAATAGAAAGGATGTAGTAAAATGTTCAAAAAAGTCAAAAACAATGTTTATTGGGTCGGCAAGATTGACTGGGAATTGGAATGGTTTCATGGTCATGATTACAGCATTAACAAGGGATCAAGCCAGAATGCTTACCTAATTCGTGAGGAAAAGACTGTGCTAGTTGATACAGTATGGGCACCTCATAAGAATGAATTTGTTGATAATCTAAAAAAAGAGATTGATCTCAAGGATATAGATTACATAATCGCCCAGCACGGCGAGGTAGACCACAGTGGCTCACTAGAAGCTATAGTGTCGGAGATTCCAGACGTTCCAATCTACTGCACCGCAAATTGTGTTAAATCGTTAGTTGGTCAATATCATCACCCTGAATGGAATTTCCACGTCGTAAAAACAGGTGATGAACTTGACATTGGTAACGGTAAGAAGCTTCAATTTATAGAAATGCGTATGCTGCACTGGCCTGACAGCATGGCAACATTCATGACAGGCGACAATATTTTGTTCTCAATGGATGTATTTGGACAGCACTATGCAGTGGAAGAAATGTTTGACGACAAAGCAAATAACTGCGATATGTGGTCCGAAGCGATGAAGTATTTCGCGAACATAATCCATACATTTGCTCCGATGTGTAAAATGAAGATGGCTGAGCTTGACAAGATGAATCTGCCTATCGAATTAATTTGTCCGTCACATGGTGCAATCTGGAGATCGCAGATCCCTGAGATTATCAAGGCATACAAGGACTGGTCGGACAACTATCAAGAGGACCAAATTACGGTAATATATGACACTATGTGGGACGGAACCAAGAAGCTAGCGCATAGGATTGCTCAGACGCTCAAGGAGGAAAGCCCCGATTCTGTAGTTAAAATCTACAACATCTCGCAGTTTGATAAGAATGACATCATGACAGAGGTATTTAAATCAAAGGCGATTGCCGTTGGATCTCCAACTGTAGCACAAAATATGCTTTCGTCGGTAGGGGGCTGGATGGAGTTCCTTAAGGAATGCCGATTCAAGGGCAAAAAAGCCGCTGTTTTCGGTTGCTACGGCTGGTCAGGAGAAGCCTGTGACATTTTGAGCAAGCATTTGACAGAGTCGGGATTTGAGGTTATCGAAACTCAAGCTAAATGCAACTGGAATCCAGATGAGGAAAACTTTGAGGCAGCTGATAAGCTGGCAGAGGATCTTGTTGCTGCTTGCAAATAGATATTTATTGGGTATAATGTCTTGATGAAAATACTAAGTATTTGAATGGACATTAGCGTAAGATTGAAATAAAAAGAAAACAAAGGGGAGCTAAAGCTCCCCTTTGTTGTACTTCTCGTAAGCCAGCATGTCAAATTGACCTGTTCCGCTTAAGCAGAAAAGTATAGCCGGAGCATTATCTGTGCCTGACGGATATTTTGTTGCCTCATCTATGACGGCTCTTATCGCATGTCCGCTTTCAGGAGCAGGCAGGATTCCTTCAGTACGAGCAAATATAGTGTTTGCTTCAAAGACGTCGTGTTGCTCATAGGCATGTGCCTCGATTAGCCCCTGATTATAAATCTCAGAAAGCGTAGGGCTCATTCCGTGATATCTAAGACCACCTGCATGGTTTGCGGGTGGAATAAAGTCATATCCCATGGTATACATCTTTGCCATAGGTGTAACCTTACCTGTATCGCAGTAGTCATATTTGAACTCTCCCTTTGTAAAGGATGGGCAGGAAGAGGATTCGGCAGCTATGAACCTATAATCATTTTCCCCTCGGATTTTTTCTCCGAGAAATGGAGCCATAAGTCCGCCAATGTTGGAGCCTCCTCCGGCACATCCGACGATTATATCTGGCTTGATTCCATACTTTTCGAGTGCTGTCTTGCTTTCAATTCCTATAACGCTCTGATGAAGCATAACTTGATTTAGGACGCTGCCCAAGACGTATTTTGTATCAGAGTTATTCATTGCTACTTCAACCGCCTCAGATATTGCAACACCCAGACTTCCAGGAGTGTCAGGGAATTTCTCAAGAATCTCTCTGCCAGCCTTGGTCACATCAGAAGGTGATGCAAGCACGTTTGCACCGAAGGTTCTCATTATTTCACGCCTGAAAGGCTTTTGGTCGTGGCTGCACCTTACCATGAATACAGATAGGTCAAGTCCCATTTGAGCGCAGCTTATCGCAAGGGCAGTACCCCATTGGCCTGCACCGGTTTCTGTGGTTAGTCTTTTAATTCCTTCTTTCATAGCATAGTATGCTTGCGGAATTGATGAATTCAGCTTGTGACTTCCGCTCGTGTTATTTCCTTCAAACTTATAAAAAATATTAGCCGAGGTTCCTAGCGCTTCTTCAAACTCAGTTGCTCTTACTAATGGGGAAGGTCTAAAGGCGGCATATGCCTTTTGCACATCTTCTGGTATTGGAATTAGCCTTGTTGTATCGTCGAGCTCCTGCCTTGCGCCTTCTTTTGTAAAAATCTTAGAAAGCTCTTCAAATGTAACAGGCTCCATTGTTACAGGGTTTAGAAGTGGCTCTGGTTTTTTCGCCATATCAGCTCTGAGATTGTACCAAGCTTTGGGCATTTCAGATTCTTCAAGATATATTTTTTTCGGTAAATTTTTTAAACAGTCTTTTTCTTTCATTGTCATTCTCCCAAATTAAATAGTTTACAAAAAAACTCCTATCCCAACCAATGCTGGGACAGGAGTGTAATTTCCTGCGTTGCCACCCGGCTTGGTACACCATTAGAATGTACCCACTCAAGCACGTGCAAACACACGCTGATTCAATTTACGCCGAATCACTGCGTCTTACCTACTTAGGATATCAAACAAGAATTCTTAGAACGTTCGCATCCTGTTCAGCTTGCCCTCAGAAGTCCATTCGTTCCAAATTCCCATATCGCATCACACCATTCGCGACTCTCTCGATGAAAATTTAACTGAAGCTACTACTCTTCCTCAACGGTTTATAGACATGATAACTCAGATGAATCACATTGTCAACTGAAAATTTGGAGATGATTGTGTCAAGCTTTTGTGGAATTTGACGAAAGGCTCACACGATGATTTAAACCTGATAATATGTATAATATGCAATGAAAACTGAGCGGCTCGTTCTTTAATGTCCCATAGGTGTTTTATATAAATATGCTTTTTCAATAGTTCTGTCGGCGATTAAAAGTCTTATAAATGCGTATATCAGGAACGGAATAGCGAACCAAAGTGCATGTACATCAAAATATATACACATAACAGCAGAGAAAAATGCACCGAGTAAAAATAAAATAAGCATAATGCAATGCCTTTTCCACCTGCTTGAAGCTTTTTTGTTTTGATCGCGGATTGATCTGACGATGTTAACGGCTATTTGTCTAACGTGATTTGTAATAAACGTGGTAGCCATAGGTATTCCCTGACTTGCCCTAAACGTATTAAACTGCATAGAACAGATGAAGTTCAGGGAAATCTGGCATATCTGATCCGGAGCCGATTTCGGGAGTGCCGCAAGAATTGCCACAATAATGATTTCAATTCCGATAAATATGGTGTCCCAGCGAAGCAATTTAAATCTTTTTACCCGTTTTGCCAGAATTTCCGAAAGCATTGTCCCCATAAGATAAGCGATTAGTGAGGCAACGAGGTATATGATTTTCATCCACTCCTGATTTCCAAGAGCCATACCAAGAAGCACTATGTTTGCCGTCTGAGCGTTACAAAATATACCGCCTCTAACGGTGTATGTGTATGCGCCAAAAAAACCGCCTACGAATATCAAAATCATAAAAATCCAATGCTTCTCGCACTCAAGATAGAACTGGTCATCCTTTTCCCGCTGAGTATTTTTAAGTTGACTGCTTTTAAATTGAGCGCTTTTATTTTGATGACTTTTTTCTTGACGATTTTCCCCTTGATGACTTTTTTCTTGACGTTTTTTTTCTTGATAACCGGCTTGGACAAAGGGCTGTAACCTAGGCTCGAAACTGGTATTTTTTTCATCCATAAAAATCTTCACCGACCTTTATTTTAGATATAACAAAATTATAAATAAATAATAAACTTTTCGACACAAATGAATAATTAGCTTTTCAATACAAATGAATAATAAGTTTTTTAGTACATACTATATTGTAACATAGAAATAAGGCTTGAATTAATACATATTAAATATTTCTAAAAATAACTTGCATATTTTTTGAATAGCGTTAAAATATAAATATACCAAATAAAACAGGGGAGCTTCTGCTGAGAGGGGGTGTAAATTACATCCCGACCCTTTAGCTGATTCGGACAATGCCGACGTAGCGAGTTTGAGACAATATTTTTAAGAAACTTATGCACGTAGACCTCCTTTGATTTTTTGGGCAAACAGATATTTTGTTCACATATAATATAGGAGGTTTTTATTATGAGCAGAACAAAGCTTAACGTTTTAGTAGAGGGTGCGCTGATGATTGCGCTCGCAACTATTTTGAGTTACATCAAGATTTTTGAGATGCCCCAAGGCGGTTCGATAACAGCAGTCAGCATGCTTCCGATAATTCTTTTTGCGACGAGATGGGGCGTAAAAAATGGGCTACTCACGGCAATGGTTTACGGCGTGCTCCAATTTCTCTTGCAGGGTGGATTTTCACTCAGCCCATGGTCAATTTTGCTAGACTACATTCTTGCATTCGGAGCGCTAGGACTTTCGGGTATTTTTCATGGAACGAGAACAAAGGCAGTTTTGGGAGCACTTGTAGGCGTTTTTGCCCGCTTTGTGATACTTGTCTTTTCAGGCGTTGTACTCTGGTATATGTACGCACCAAAGGGAGTGAGCCCGCTGTGGTACTCAATAACCTATAATGCGTCCTACATGGTTCCCGAGCTGATAATTACATGCGTCGTTTTGTACCTCGTTTATCCGCAGTTCGACAAAATAGTCAAGCGCGCATAGTGTTTGGGCAATGCATCAAACTAGCATAGTTCAAGCAAATTGCAAAGCAAGTGTAAGGTCTGAGAGAATTGTCAAGCGAACGTAAGGCTTTAAAAATAATCTTTTAAAATTCTGCATTATAGGGTATAATACATTAAAGAGTAAAACAAATTGCTTGTATTACTCGAGGTATATCAAGGAGGTGCAGTATGAAGGTTAATATTTTAGGAAGAAATTACAGGACTTATGGCAAGCTTGAGGAAACCATTGAGAAGAAGCTAGACAAACTTGGAAAGTATTTCTCCGATGAGATTACTGCAAACGTTGTTTTGTCCCACGTTGCAGGTCGCGACAAAATTGAGGCAACAATCTTGGCGAAGGGTGCAATCTTCCGTGCTGAGGACATTTCAGACGATATATATGACTCTATCGATGTTGTGGTTGATAAGTTATCAAGTCAAATGTCAAAATTCAAAGGGAAACTTCAGAAGCGTTACAATGACAATAAGGCATTGAAATTTGAATTTCTACCTGAATTTGAAGAAGAGGAAGAACAGGGAGAAGTTGTTAAAAAGAAAGTTTTCGAGTTAAGACCAATGGATGAGGAAGAAGCAATCCTTCAAATGGAAATGCTCGGACATCAGTTCTTTGTATATCTTGATGCAAATACTGGAACGGTTAATGTATTATATAAGAGAAAAGATGGGGACTATGGTCTTCTTGAAACCAGAAATTGAATGAATCGTAATACTTAAGTGTTTAATATAATCAGATTGAATTTTTATACATTTTAGACAACAAAATAGAGAGCAAAATACCGCAGGAATCAATGCTTTCTGCGGTATTTTATGCTACGGTATATAGTGATGAAAAATTTACAAACCATTTTCCGTTTGCTATAAAATAGTCTGTAAATTTCTGCTTTAAAATCGAGAAACCTACCACGAAGTGAAGCACACGAAATGCCACTAGTGGTAGGTTGCCTTACTTATGCAATTAGGATTTTATTTTTTTCTAAAATAAAAAAATAAAATCAAAAGAAAGATACACAAACATATTATTATATTTTTTGATATTAAACCTTCAAATAATTTATAAAAACTTGAAAGCAATGTTAATAACAGAATAATAATTAGAAGTATGATTGACTTTGTATTTTTTTGCATTGTGTTAAACCCCTTTTTAATTTGTACGAGATATAGGCTTTAAACATCTAATTGTACATTGGACCACCCTCCTTGATAATACAAATTAATAAAATCATATAATTATTATAAAAGATGAAAAAATAAAAGACAAGTCTAGATTTTAACAACCTATCGGGGTATTCTTAAAGGTAGCGTTATCTATAGACAATAAAAATGCTACTCCTTGGTATTTGAATGTTCGTAAACCTTTGACATTTTAAGGGGAAAGGACTAAAATATAGATGTATATTTGCTAATAATTATGTGGATTTTCATTGCCTGACGAGGTGTTTCATCTGCAATCATTTTGTTAATCGACGAGGCGTTTTGTTTGCAAGCATTTTGTTAGTCGACGAGGTGTGTCGCACGAAGTCGCTTTCTTAGGCAAAAAAGATATTTTGTTGGGAGAGAGGTGTTTAAACTTTGCTTAGAAATTTTCAGGAGTTAAAAAAGCTTGTTCTAAAAAGACCGAAAAAAATTGTCGCAGTAGCTTGTGCTAATGATTGGCATACATTAGAGGCAGTTTTCAAAGCACACGAAGATGGTCTACTTGATTACATTTTAGTTGGTGATGAGAACAAAATAAGGGAAATTGCACATGAACACGGCATAGACGATTTTTCGGGTAATGTAATAAATTGTACTGACGAGAAAGAATCTGCTGAAATAACAGTTAGACTTGTTAGAGATGGAAAGGCTGATTTTTTACAAAAGGGTTTGATGCAGACCAAGACTATACTCAAGGCTGTACTGAATAAAGAATATGGCATTCCAACAGGGAATTTGATGTCAAATGTCGCACTGCTTGAAATACCAGGTTATCACAAGCTTGTGGGAGTAACCGATGGTGGCATGATTATGTATCCTACATATGAGCAGAAGGAAGGGATGATAAAGAATGCCGTTAGGATGTTCAATTACATGGGTTATGATAAGCCCAAGGTTGCTGCGATATGTGCTCTTGAGATTGTAAATCCAAAGATGCCCGAAACTGTTGATGCGGCAAATCTGAAAGCGGCCTGTGAGAGAGGTGAGCTTGGAGAATGCTATGTTGAAGGACCGATATCAACAGATATAGCATTTAAGAAGGAAGCTGCCGAGATAAAGGGATTTGAAAGTCCAGTAGCTGGTGATGTTGATATAGTTATTGTACCGAATATCAATGCAGGTAACATGATGGTCAAGGGGATGCTGCTTTTTGGAGGTGCCAAGATGGCTGGTGTTGTCATGGGGGCGAAGTGTCCGATAGCTTTAAATTCCAGAAGTGCTACCTTCGAAGAAAAATATTTTGCACTGGTGGCATGCTGTCTGATTTCGGATATAATCAAATAACTTTACAATACAACTCGGATATAATCAAATAACTTTACCACAAAATATTTATAGGTTAGGAGGTTAGACACAATGAAAAAGCTTTTGACGGGTAATGAAGCTATCGCTAGAGGAGCATACGAAGCGGGTGTACGTCATGCATCTGCTTATCCCGGAACGCCTAGCACGGAAATTCTGGAAAATATAGCTAAATATGAGGAAATATATGCTGAATGGGCACCGAATGAGAAGGTTGCTATGGAGTCAGCGATAGGTGCTTCAATGGCGGGTGTAAGGTCAATGGCGTCTATGAAGCATGTCGGAGTTAATGTCGCTGCTGATCCTATTATGACATACGCATATATGGGTGTAAACGGCGGAACGGTTTTGATAAGTGCGGACGAGCCAGGCATGTTTTCTTCGCAGAATGAGCAAGATAATAGAAATTATGCAAAACACGGCAAATTTCCTATGATGGAACCAGCTGATAGTCAGGAATGTCTTGATATGATGAAGGCTGCGTTTGATTTGAGTGAGGAATATAATGTTTTGTTCATGATAAGACTTGTGACGCGTGTATGTCACTCAAAATCAATAGTGGAGCTCGGTGAGCGTAAAGATGTTGAAGTGAAGCCTTGGGAGCCTAATCCCATGAAGTATGTTGCTCTTCCTGCTCATGCGAGAATTTTGAGGGTTGAAATAGAGAAGAGAACCGAAAAACTGAGAGAGTTTTCTGAAACTTGCCCATTCAATAGGGTTGAAATGAATGACAAAAAAATTGGAATAATATCCTCAGGTCCTTCGTATTATTATGCAAAAGAAGTATTTGGTGAGGAGGCTTCATATCTAAAACTCGGATTTACGTGGCCGCTTCCGCCTAAGAAAATAACGGAATTTTGCAATGCAGTTGACGAGGTTTATATAGTTGAAGAAGATGATCCATATATCGAAGATTTTGTTCGCAGCCTCGGATTTAAGCCTCACGGCAAGGATTTGTTCCCAGCATACGGAGAGATGCTTCCTGGCATATTGAGGAAGTGCCTTAATGGAGAAGAACTTCCAAGCGTTGAATATGCTCAGGATAAAGTAATCAAGAGGCCTCCGACACTATGCTCAGGATGTCCTCATAGAGGATTCTTCTACAGACTTGGTAAGAGGAAGGATATTATGATAAGTGGCGACATAGGCTGCTATACCCTCGCTGCTGGACCTCCATATAATGCTATGAATAGCTGCGTCTGTATGGGAGCGAGCTTCTCCGTGGGTCACGGGGCACAGCAGGCATTTGATAGGGCAGGTGTAAATAAGAGGGTTGTTGCAGTGCTCGGAGATTCAACGTTTTTCCACACCGGTATAAACTCACTTTTGAATACTGTATATAATAAATCGAGGACGATTAGCGTGATTCTGGATAATAGAATTACAGCTATGACGGGACACCAAAATAATCCCGGCTCAGGGTTTACAGCAAAGGGTGAGCCGGCAGGTGAAATTCAGATAGAACCACTTGTAAGAGCTATGGGAATAAAACATATTAGAGTGGTTGACCCTAACGACCTTGACGCTGTTGACAAAGCACTTGACGAGCTGATTGCAATCGATGAGGCTTCAGTTTTGATAACAAGATGGCCATGCGTACTCAAGAAATTCTCAGAGGAAGATATAAACGAATTTGAAGGCATGTTCTCGACAAAGAATTTTGTTAATCAGGAGGCTTGCATCGGATGCAGGAAATGTCAGAAGACAGGCTGTCCATCGCTCGAATTTCAGGACGAAAAACGAAAAATGCTTATAAATCCTGATACATGCGTGGGATGTGATGTCTGCATGCAGGTTTGTCCAGTTCAGGCAATTCAAAAGAAGAAATAAGGAGGATGGAGCAATGACTAAAAATGTTTTGTTAACAGGTGTTGGCGGTCAGGGCACGATCCTTGCTGCTAAGATGCTCACCATAGGACTTATGGAGCATGGTTTTGATGTTAAAATGAGTGAAATCCATGGGATGAGCCAGCGTGGTGGAGATGTTATTTCACAGGTACGATACGGCGAAAAGGTTTTATCTCCGATAATCGAAAAGGGCTCTGCTGATATGATAGTGGCATTTGAAAAAATGGAAGCACTTAGGGCAATGCCGTACATGAAGCCGAATGGTACGGTGATAGTGAATGACTACGAAATACCTTCGATGACGGTTTCTACAGGACTTGAGAGTTATGCGAAGGATGTAATTGACGAGATTAAGAGGTCGGCAGAGAAAACCTTTGTTGTAGACGCTACGAAACTGGCAAGAGAGCTTGGAAATTCAAAGGCAACTAACGTTATTTTGCTAGGGACAATAATTAAGATTATGTCACTTGAAGACATTGACTGGGAAACAATAATTAGAAATAATGTCAAGGAAAAATTTGTAGAATTGAACCTTAAGGCACTAAAAATAGGGATGGATTCAGTTATTTGACACTCAAAATACAATTCGCAATGCTTAAAATCCTAGAGCTTTGACACAAAATAATCTATTCAAAAAACAATTAGCAATATTTCAACTACCAAGGCTTTGACGTAAAATATACCAAGTATTCTAGTCAAAAATATTGAATTAGAAGGGGGCTAAAAATGATTTCAAATAAAATGGAACCTCTTGTTAAAAATAGTTCTGTGATAAGGGCTATGTTTGAAGAGGGGGCTAAAATGAAGGCAAAGTATGGTGAAGATAAGGTTTTTGATTTCAGCCTCGGAAACCCCAATGTGCCTGCTCCAATTGAGGTCAAAGAGGCCATAATTGATATTGTCGAAAATGAGGATCCTGTCAAGGTTCATGGATATATGAATAATGCTGGATTTGAGGGAACAAGAAGCGCAATTGCAAACCATCTGAATAGACTTCACGGAACTAAGCTTTCTGCAAAAAATATTATTATGGTGGTAGGTGCAGGATCAGCGCTAAACGTTAGCCTGAAGACAATGGTTAACCCTGGAGATGAAGTTCTTACATTTGCCCCTTATTTTGTTGAATATGGGAATTATGTAGCCAATTATGATGGCAAGCTTGTGGTAGTTCCACCTAACGAAGAAGACTTTATGCCGGATGTTGAGAAGATGAAGGAGCTTATAACATCAAAGACAAAGGCTGTTATAATCAATAATCCCCATAATCCGACAGGGGTTATCTATGGAGAAGACATCATCAAATCGATTGCAACAGCGCTAGAGGAAAAACAGCGCGAGCTAAAATCGGTCATATATCTCATTGTTGATGAGCCTTACAGAGAACTTGTTTATGTGGATAAGCCCGTTCCATATGTAACAAAGTATTATGACAATACAATAGTTGCATATTCATACAGCAAATCGCTATCTCTTCCGGGAGAACGTATAGGGTATATAGTAATTCAAGATGAATCAGATGAAAGTGATGAGTTTATTGTAGCGGCTACCATTGCCAATAGAGTCTCAGGATGTGTCAATGCACCATCGCTCATGCAGCTTGTAATTGAAAGATGTGTTGATGCGGAGGCGGATGTCGAGTTTTATCGAAAAAATGGAGAAATCTTATACAATGGGCTCACAGAAGCGGGATTTGAGTGCTTGAAACCTGAAGGAGCCTTTTATCTCTGGATGAAGTCCCCAATCGCTGATGACAAAGAATTCGTCGCGAAGGCAAAGGAGTATAATATTTTGATGGTTCCAGGATCATCATTTGCAGGTCCGGGATACGTTAGATTAGCATACTGCGTAAGCAGAGAAACATGTCAAAATTCAATTGAAAAATTTAAAGAATTGGCAAAGGAGTATGATTTATGAGTAACACTAAAGAAGCGAAGCCTCTTAAGGAATCAAGCTGCAAAGCAAAGGATGAATATTTACAGCTAATTATCAATCCAGGATCGACGAGCACGAAGCTAGCGATATTCAAAGGTGCTCAAAAATTAGTACAGAACAATCTTGAGCACGATACTGAGGTCTTAAAGCAATTCGACAAAATAGCTGACCAGCTTGAGTACAGGCTTGAAGAGGTTCGTGAATTTATAAGAGAGCATGGATATGAGATGAGAGATTTCGATGCCGTAGTAGGTAGAGGTGGACTGGTATATGGCATTGGAGGGGAGGGATATGAGGTTGACGAGGCCTTAGTAGAAGCACTTTCCGATCTGGAGCTATGCTCACAGCACGCGTCAAACCTAGGTGGTCTTATCGGGAAAAAATTGGCAGATGAGGGCGGAATCAAGGCATATATCTACGATGCCGTTATGGGGTCATATCTAAGTGATGTAGCTAGACTTACAGGCTTCCCAGAATTTAAAAGACAGCCGACTTGTCATGTTTTAAATAGCAGAGCGATGGCGATGAAATATTGCGAAGATAATGGGATAGAATATTCGAAAAATAATTTTATTGTTGCACACATAGGCGGCGGCAGTTCGATGAGTGCTCATAAAAATGGTAAAATTATCGACATAGTTGCAGATGATGAGGGTCCTATGTCTCCAGAACGGTCTGGCGGGGCACAGCTTCTTTCTGTTATGGAATTTTTTGCAAAGAGCGGAATGAGCGTTAGGGATTTCAAGAAGCGTATACGAGGCAAGGGCGGATTACTTGCATACCTTGGAACAACGGACGGAAGAAAAATCGAGGCATTATATAATGAAGGTGATGAAAAGGCAAAGCTAGTATATGATGCTATGGGGTATCAAATTTCTAAATATATAGGCTGGCTTGCTCCTGCGCTTAATGGTGATGTCAATGCTATTATAATTACAGGCGGTCTTGCACATTCGAAGATACTTACGGATATGGTAATTCCAAGGGTCAGTTTTATTGCTCCAGTAACAGTTATGCCTGGTGAGTGTGAGATGGAAGCCTTGGCAGGAGGCGGTTTGCGAATCTTAACTGGTGAAGAAGCAGCAAAACACTATGACAAGAAAGAGGCGATTAAACGCAAATAGTTTAAAGAAGTTATTTTGTAAACTTACTTACTCTGCCAATGATGAAATACTAGAAGGCATGGCTATGATGAGATAGTGTAATCTTTACAATTATGGGTAATAGTAGTATGATAATACGGTCTTTGTTTTAGAATGATTTTAAATAAACAGGAGGATATGAACATGGAAATGGAAGCAAAAATTCAGGAAGCTTTAGACAAGATTAGACCATTTCTCCAAAATGATGGAGGAGATGTGGAGTTTGTTGAATATAAGGATAATATAGTTAAGGTTAAACTTCAGGGACACTGTGCAGGTTGCCCGGGAGCAAGGATGACACTTCAGGGTGTTATCGGAAGAATCCTCATGGAGTCTTATCCTGAAATTAAGGGAGTAGAAGCGGTTGAGTTTTAATCACTCTATTAGAATCGTTAAAAAAATCGAAGGTAGAAACATATCTGGGCTGAGGCTTAGTAAGCTATCAGCCCTATCTGACACCCAAAGATGCATTGTATATAACAAAGCAACGGCTGGTTATGGGGAAATAGAAAATTACTATGAGAAATTTGATTCCCCCAGTATTTCTATTAAAAAAATCGGCAAGTCTTTGGAAATAGTTTCAAAGTCCTTGGGAGATTTTTTTGTATTTTTGTCAAAGCTGCCTTTTCAAGATGACAAAATAGTTGATTTCGCAGATGCTTACAATGAGTTTTTCGTAAACGGGCAATTTGTCGCATGTGATTCCGGCAAACTTGATAAGCTGGCCGAATACGAACACAATGACAACAAAATAGTCGAATCGCAAGGCATTGTCGCTGAGGCTATGCATGTCGAAAAAGAGAAGGATGCAATTATTTTGTACATAAATATACATGAAAATCTCGGTGAAATGCCTATTGATGAGGACATGGTTTTTGGTATGTTTGAAAATATGGCTAGGAAATATAACCTGGGGATTATTTATGATGGGTTTAAGGAAGATTTAGATGAACAGAAGATATAACAGTAAAACTATTGCAAAAATTGGGCTAATGACGGCGATTTCATGTGTTTTATTGCTGCTGATAAGGATACCGTTTCCGCCAGCACCTTTTTTGAAATATGATCCTGCGGATGTGCCGATTTTTGTTACAGCCTTTGCATTTGGACCTATACCCGGGGTTGTTGTTACGGGTGTTGTAAGCCTGATTCAGGCCTTTGGGCTAGGTGAGGACGGGCTTTACGGTTTTCTAATGCACATGGTGGCTACGGGGAGCTTTGTTGTTGTAGCGTCGATAATTTACTCTAGGCATAAGACTAAAAAAAATGCTATTATTGCGATAATTGCAGGCGTTATTACTATGACAGTTATTATGTGTTTTGCGAATATGTTTATTACACCGCTTTTTATGGGTGTGCCGAGGAAGGCTGTAATGGCAATGATACTGCCAGTTATAATGCCATTCAATCTCTTGAAGGGTGGAATAAATGGCCTTTTGACTATGCTTATTTATAAGAGGATTTCAAAATTTTTGCATAAAAATTAGGCGAATATTGAGCAAACTTGGATGTGTGTTTTATCAAATGTGTCGAAAACCTCATTGCTTTAGCTGTGGGGAGTGTCAACAGAGCTTAGCTATTTTGAAAAGGTCGATGAAGCAGGAACCCATTGACTTTAGATAATTGGTAGTTCAAATAGAGGAAATCATAAATCACAGCTTGTACTTTGTTATTATAGAGAGATATGAAGAAATTTGAGAAAGTTTTCAATACAGAATCAGAGGTCGCTGATTTTGGACGAGAGATAGGAAGAACTTGCTCACAGGGAGATGTGTATGCTCTCATAGGGGACCTTGGAACGGGCAAGACGACTTTAACCAAATATATTGCAGAGGGACTTGGAGTTGAAGAATCAATTACAAGTCCTACTTTTAATATAGTCAAATCGTATTACAGCGGGAGGATACCGATACACCATTTTGACGTATACAGGCTTGGGAGCTCAGATGAATTCTTTGACATAGGTGGAGATGAGTATCTGGAGGGCGATGGAGTTTGCGTGATAGAGTGGGCGGATTTAATTTCAGATGTGTTACCCGAAAGCACAAAGATAATTGAAATCAGATGGCCTTCGGGCGCAAAGGTTGATGAAAGGATTTACAGATGTTCATTCTAGCTATACAAACAACAGGAAAGATAGGCTCGGTTTCACTAATCACAGGAGATAAGAGCAAGGGTGAAAGCTTTAAGGTAATTAAAACTTCAAAAACATCTGAGTCTATGTCACACCTCAAAAATCTCCCTGGCTTAATTCATGAAGTAATGAATTGTGGACAAGCTTCAGATGGCCTTGATATGCAGGATATTGATGCGATTGCCGTTTCAATCGGGCCAGGCTCATTTACTGGAACCAGGATAGGAGTTACTTTCGCAAGGAGTTTAGCTCAGGCTCTTGACAAGCCTGTTATTCCGGTGGGCTCGCTTGAAATGTGGAAACTGAAACTTAAGGATTATGAGTTTCGAGATAGCGAAGAAATGATAGAAAGCAATAAAACTGCAGTTACAAAATACGTTGTGCCGATTTACAATGCGAGAAGAGGGCAGGTTTACGGCTCTATATTCCGTTCAGAAAATAATTTCATTAAAAAAGATGCTTCTATCAATAGTAAAGATTCTATAGATAATGGGGAGTGTGAGAAGTGTACTGAGGTGCACAGCGGTTCATGTCTTACTGACAATGCGGACTGCATTGAGGTTCACAGCGGTTCCTGCATAATGCTTGAAGACTTGCTTAAAATACTTGAATCGGACATTACGGAAACCTCAAAGATGCTGAAAAACAAGGAGATTGCGAAGTGCAACAGGAATCATAAAATTGAAGTTTGTTTTTATGGGGATGGCTGCAAGGTCTATGAATCGACTTTAGATGAGTGGAATTCGAAGCAGCTTGAGAAATATTCGGATAGCATTGAGAGATGTTCGGATAGCATTGCAAGCTGCTCGGGTAGTATTGAAAAATCTTCAGATAATATAGAAATCGAAATAATTTGGGACAGCAGGAATGATGAATATTTTGAGCCTAATTCCGAAATGGTCGGACTTTTTGCAGCGGAAGTTCTTAGGACTGAAAATAGATTTAAAAAATACGACGAAGTTCTGCCTGATTATATGAGAATTCCAGAGGCTGAAGCCAAGCTTAAAGCTGGTCTTATAGGGGTTAAGAAGAACGAAAAGAATAATTTTTATGTTAGAACAGCGACACCGGAGGATGCTGATATCATAGCTGAAATGGCAGCAAAATATTTGACGCATTCATGGGGCGCAGGTGAGATTCGCAGAGATATGGAGCAAAATCCAAACAGCAGATATTTTGTTGTGGTTAGAAGTGGTAAAGCTTTTCCTGGGCAAGCTTACAGAGGAGAGTCAGAGGTTGTAGGCTTTATCTCGTATTGGAATGTACTTGGTGAAGGTGAAATTCACGATGTGGTAGTGACTGAGGAGCTCAGGCGAAGGGGACTTGGTAGGAAATTGGTAAACCATACGCTCAGGACAGGAAGACATGAAGGAATCTGCGATTTTACTCTTGAGGTCAGAAGAAGAAATGAAGCTGCGATTAAACTCTATGAAGAATTTGGGTTTCGTAGCGAGGGAATACGCAAAGGATATTATGACAATGAGGATGATGCAGTAATAATGTGGCGAAGAGCGGAAAAGACAAATAAATGAGGATGTTTTGATGATTGATATTAGTAAAAAACAATTTCATAGAAAAGATATAGACGTAATTTCCCGAGATAGTTTTAGAAAAAAATATAAAGATAAATCTAGGGAGAATTTCACAACACTGGCAATTGAGAGTAGCTGTGATGAAAGCTCTGCCTCGATTTTGCGTGGAGAAAGGAATTTGCTTTCAAATATCATTTCATCACAAATTGCGATTCACAAGCAATATGGGGGCGTTGTGCCTGAAATTGCTTCAAGGCATCACCTCGAGAATATCAACAAAGTAGTCGAAATGGCAATGCAGGAAGCCTCCGTATGCTGGAATGACATCGATCTCATTGGAGTAACGCACGGTCCAGGTCTTTCAGGTGCACTTGTGATTGGTGTATCAGCAGCTAAGGCATATGGAGCAGCGCTAAATATACCAATTGTTGCCGTGAATCATATGCATGGTCATATAGCAGCGGCATATTCAGAATACCCTGAGCTCAAGCCACCTTTTATATCCCTTGTGGTATCTGGTGGACATACCAATATAGTTAAGGTGAATGATTATACAGATTTTGAGGTCTTGGGACAGACAAGAGATGATGCAATAGGTGAAGCCTATGACAAGGTTGCAAGAGTTTTGGGTCTTGGATATCCGGGCGGACCAAAGATAGATAAGCTCGCAAAGCAGGGCAATGGCAAAGCTGTAGAATTTAAAAGAACTTGGCTCGAGAAGGGGACCTATGATTTCAGCTTTAGCGGGATTAAGACTGGTGTTTTGAATTATGTAAATACCGAAAAGCAAGCGGGACGTACAATAAAGATTGAGGATGTTGCGGCCTCTTTTCAGGAAGCAGTAGTTGAAGTAGTTGTGACTAAGGCTATGGAAGCCATTGAAAAAGAAAATATGAACAAACTGGTCATGGCAGGTGGTGTTGCAGCAAACTCAAGGCTTACAGAGGTAATGTCAAAGAAATGTGCCGAGAATAATATTGGGTTTTACAAGCCACCTATGATAATGTGCACTGACAATGCTGGCATGATAGCAATCGCAGCGTATCATAAATATTTCAAGCAAGGGGCGGATGCCATTGATTTTGATGTTTTGCCGGGGCTTGAGATATGATAACGATTTCGGCTACATCACTTTCAAAAACTTACGGTGTCATTCCAATTATCGAAAATGTTTCTTTTCACTTAAATGAGGGGGAGAAATTGGGTGTCGTAGGTATTAACGGTGCAGGGAAAACCACACTTTTAAATATTCTTGCTGGAGATATTAATCCCGATGAGGGCGATGTCTTTATTTCATCTGATAAAAAAGTCGGTTATCTCAGACAGCGTAATAATTTCTCGTCAGGCATATACAAGGATAGATATGACGGCCTTACAGTTTATGAGGCGATGAGGAGCGTAGAGGGATACGACTATGAGAGCGAAGTCACGGGTATGCTTAACACGATGTCTTTTGGGGAATCCTACTATGACAAACCCGTTGTTTTGTTATCTGGGGGAGAGAGATCAAGGCTCGCACTTGGATGCATCCTACTTTCGAAGCCGGATATTTTGTTGCTCGACGAACCTACAAATCATTTGGATCTTGATACGATAAATAAGCTTGAAAAGTATATTAAGAATTACAAGGGTACAGTTATCATTGTCAGCCATGATAGATATTTTCTCGATGTGACAACGGATAAAACCCTTGAAATTTCAGCAGGCCATGCTCGAATATATAATGGCAATTATAGCTTTTATGCTAAGGAGAGGAAGGCAGTCAGAGAGTCAGAACTGAAGGCATATCATAAGCAGCAGCGTGAGATTTCAAAACAGGAAGATATGATAAGGCGTTTTAAGGAACGCGGTACTGAAAAGCTTGCAAGGCGTGCGGCTTCTAGAGAAAAGAGGCTTGCTGCGATGGACAGAATTGAGAGGCCTGAGGCACTTGCAGATAAGATGAAGCTGAGCTTCAAGGAGGAATTTCCGTCAGGGAATGACGTTTTGATTGCAGAAGACATTTCGGTTGGATATGAAAAGCCCCTAATTGACAATTTGTCTTTTTTGATAAGACGTGGAGAGCGTGTTGCCTTTGCGGGAGCAAACGGCGTCGGTAAAACTACACTTTTGAAGGTGTTGACCGACCAGATGTCAATTCTTTCGGGACATTTGAAGCTGGGGCACAATGTAAGCTTTGGATACTATGATCAGGGACAGCTGCTATTAAACGAACAAAACACAGTTCTTGAGGAGGTTCATCAGGATTTTAGGCTTTATACCGAGGGGGAGATTAGGAGTCTGCTGGCACGGTTTCTTTTTAAGGGAGACGATGTCTTTCTAAAAGTATCTTCGCTCTCAGGAGGAGAAAAGGCCAGACTTTCGCTTCTCAAACTTATGATGGGTGGCGCGAACGTGCTCGTGCTTGACGAGCCGACTAACCATCTTGATATCGACTCAAAGGAGGCATTTGAGGATGCAATTTTAGAGTATCCGGGGACCGTGATTGTGGTAAGCCATGACAGATATTTTCTAAAAAAGGTTCCTCAAAGAATTATCAATCTCGATGAATATCGTCCTTTAGCTGGTTGCGATGGCACAAAATATAAAAATGATGCGAGCAGAGAATTTGTTGCCACATCATCACAGCAAATTAGAGATGAGATGACAGAGTCTGCGCTTAGAAGGGCAAAGCGAAAAGAAATACAAGCAGAGGAAAGACGAACTAGGCGTGAAAAAGAGAGGCTTGAAGAATTCATAAAGCAGCATGAAGCGTATATACATCAAAATGAAAAAGAAATGTGTAAGCCTGAGAATTTAAGTGATTTTGAGTTACTTGCAGAGCTTGCTGCCGAAAATGAGAAACTGCAAAAAGAGCTTGAAGAAGCATATGAATCATGGCTAGAATTAGAGTAAATTTTTCAGGCAATAGTTTTCGTTATAATACGTGTACGCATTTCGGCTGTTTTGTGCTTGCAATGCAACTATACTTGTACTATAATGAGTGATATTGATTTATGAGAATAAGAAACGGAATTTATTTTTTATTAATTTGAAAACTTGGAGGTAGATATGGTTTTTGAAAAAATCAGAGATATCATCGTTGATCAGCTAAAGCTTGAAGAAACCATGGTAACGATGGATACAAATTTAATGAAGGATTTGGAGGCTGATTCGCTTGATGCCGTTGAAATAATCATGGGTATTGAGGAAGAGTTTGATCTTGAAATTCCAGATGAAGAAGCCGAAACTTTCCAGCTGGTAGGAGATCTTGTTAAGTATGTTGAAGAAAATGCTGAGGATATTGAATAGTTTGTGGACATCAGTTATTTTGTTTTTGAAATTTAATTAAGAATCTATAATACCAAGCTCAATTTGCTTGGTATTTTTCGTTAAAAATGTGTTATAATTATGTCAAAGAAGGGTATCATATAATTTATTGAAGGGATAGAAAAATGAAGAGAACAACTAAGATTTCAAGTGCGGTCATCAAAAGACTGCCAAGGTATCGAAGATATCTATATGAACTTAAGCGTAAGGGTGTTGAGAAAATTTCGAGCAAAGAATTCTCTGAGATTATCGGTTACACGGCAAGTCAGATAAGGCAGGATTTAAATAATTTTGGAGGCTTTGGCCAGCAAGGATATGGATATAGTGTTGAAGGGCTGTATAATGAAATTAGTGGAATTTTGGGCCTGGATAAAAACTACAAAATGGTATTGGTAGGTGCAGGAAATCTTGGCACCGCTATTGCAAATTACATAGCATCATACAAGGGCGGATTTGAGATGTGCGCAGCTTTTGACGTGAAGAAAGAACTCATAGGCAAAGATATGAATGGCTATAAGATTCTTGACAATGATGATCTTGTGGACTATGTCGAAGACAACAAAATAGATATAGGCATAATATGTGTAAACAAGGAGAATGCTCAAGCCATTGCGGACAGATTGACATTTGCAGGAGTAAAGGGAATCTGGAATTTCGCTCCTTTAGACCTTGAGGTACCTGAACGCGTAGCAGTCGAAAATGTTCATTTATCTGATAGTCTGCATTCACTGGCTTATCATATAAAAGACATCGAAAAAACTAATTCTAAAAAAACAAAATAGGTTAGTTGTAAACACAGCATATAACTATTATTAATTTATGACAGAGCATTCCACAAAGTAATTTTCAAATAATGCGAAGGCAGAAACGGTTGCTTTGAATTTTGCGGTATGCCCAATTTGTTTTTGGCTTTTGCTTCAGCGAAACAAAACACGAAAAAACCGCTTCAAACGAAGCGGTTTGCTTTTTCTGGACTATCTGTATTGAAAATCAATTCAAAACAAATAAGCTGCATGTTTAAGTCGAATCAAGACTTGATTATGCTTCTACAGGAGCGCCTGTTGGACATACACCTGCGCATGCACCACAGTCGATGCAAGTATCAGCATCAATTACGAAGATTCCATCTCCTTCGCTGATTGCACCAGTTGGGCATTCTGCTTCGCAAGCACCACAAGCGATGCAGCTATCTTCAATTTTATAAGCCATTGTAAATTCCTCCTTTTAAATGTTTTTAACCGAGTTCATTATATCAGAAGGGACAAGATAAGTAAAGATGAAAGTTTATACCTTGGTAGGAAAATCGGGAACCGGCAAAAGTTATCAGGCGCTAACCCTATGTAAAGACCTAAATATTGAATCAATTATTGATGATGGGCTATTTATTTATCACTCACAGGTTATTGCCGGAATGTCAGCAAAAAGACAGAATACCACAATAGGAGCTATCAAAACCGCTCTGTTTCGTTTGGATAAACACAGAACTGCGGTGCTTTCAGCTATCAAAAGAGTCAATCCGGATTCAATATTAATTATAGGAACATCGGATCGCATGGTAGAAAGAATCATAGAAAGACTTGGAATCCCTGAGCCGTTACCAGAGAATCAAATTAAAATTGAAGACTTGACAACGGAGGAAGAGAGAAAGCTCGCTGCAAAACAGCGGCATATATTTGGTAAGCATGTAATCCCAGCGCCAACGCTTCAATTAAAGAGAGATTTTGCAGGATACTTTATGGATCCCCTTCAAGTATTTAGAGATATCCAACAAAACATCGGACAAATTCCGGGAATATCAGGAACGAAGCTACCGAGGAACTCTCAGCACTCTTCAGAAAAAAATCATGGAAAGAAGAATAAACGTGCTATGAGAAGAGATTTGACCGTTGTCAGGCCAACTTATAGTTATGTAGGTGAATTTTTCATCTCTGATAAGGTCGTAGCCGATATAGCAAAATGTGTAGGTCGAACGACACTCGGAGTTAAGGACATTGTAAAAGTATATGGAAATACATCTATCGATGCTATGCGAATAAATGTTTCGGTGTTGCTTGATAAAAATGTGGATCCGTTCGAAACAGCAGCAAATTATCAGAAAAAGTTGTTTGATATGATTGAAAAGATGACGGCCTTCAACATAGAATATATAAAAATAGAAGTTAAAGGTATAAGATCGCCATACAGTATTCTAGATTAAAATCAGTTTGATTAGAAAGATCAGGTTATGAACAAAATTATTTTTCATGATGTCAGGGATTGTAACCTTGAACATATTTTTAAATGTGGACAGTGTTTTAGATGGGAAAGTGTAAATAACGGATGTCAAAAATATGAATATAAGGAAGACTCTCCAAAAGAAATACAAAGGTATATAGGAATAGCTAGTAAAAATACTGCGATAGTCGAATACGAGTTGCTAACAAGGGAATTAACTATAATAGGAAGTGGCAGTGAGGAATTTTGGCGCAGTTATTTCGACTTAGACAGAGATTATGGCAAAATTAAAGAAACCTTAATTTCAAATGATACCAAAATTACCGAAGCAATAAACTTCGGATATGGGATTAGAATTTTGAATCAGGACTTATGGGAAACTATTTTGTCATTTATAATTTCACAAAATAATAATATCCCAAGAATCAAAGGCTGTATTAATAATTTGTCCATTCACTTTGGTGAAGAAATTTCAGAAGCAAGGAAGATAGGTGAACTGCTAAATGTAGATTTCAAAGCTTACTCAATTCCAAGTCCTGAAACTATCGCAGGACTAGAAATTGAGGATTTAAGCCCAATTCGACTGGGGTACAGGGCAAAATATATTATAGAATCTGCAAAACAGGTTTTGGAGAAGGGCATGCCACAAAATTACGAGGATTTGCTCGAGTTGACGGGTGTAGGACCTAAGGTTGCTAACTGCATCGCTCTATTTGGACTTTCTAAGCGAGAAAGCTTTCCCATTGATGTTTGGGTTAGGAGAGTAATGAATCATGTATACGGACTGCCTGAGGATGATTTTAGTGCGATTTCAGATTTTGCAGCCTCAAATTTCGGAGCCTTTGGTGGATATGCGCAACAATATTTATTTTACTATATGAGAGAAAATAACAGTTAAATTTTAAAAATATATTTCACAATATCCTTGACAAAATAAAAGCAGGTGTTAGAATATAAATATAGTTAGCACTCTTCGATAGAGAGTGCTGACATAAGCCAAACTAGATTAGATATAAATAATATGTATAGGAGGAAATCATATGAGTATTGGTATCAGACCGCTTGGAAGCAGAGTATTGATTAAGAAGCTTGATGCAGAAGAGAAGACCGCAGGAGGAATTATTCTTACAAGTTCAGCTAAGGAAGCACCACAGATTGCAGAGGTTATGGCTGTAGGAGCTGGAACTGAGGATGAGAAAATGGAACTTTCTGTTGGAGATAAAGTTGTATTTTCAAAGTATGCAGGAACTGAAGTTAAGTATGATGGAGAGGAGTACACCATACTTAATCAAAAGGATATTTTGGCAATAGTTGAATAATTATAAAGTTCGCAATTTACATTAAGATATACTAGATATTTAGGAGGATAATATGGCAAAGGATATTTATTTTGGCGAAGATGCCAGACAAAAATTACAGGCAGGTGTTGATAAACTTGCAAATACAGTAAAGATTACACTTGGACCAAAGGGTAGGAACGTTTTGATAGATAAATCTTTTGGTAGCCCACTCATCACTAACGATGGTGTTACAATCGCTAAGGAAATTGATCTTGAAGATAAGGTTGAAGATATGGGTGCACAGCTTGTTAGAGAAGTTGCAACCAAAACAAATGACGTTGCTGGTGATGGAACTACAACAGCAACTCTTTTGACTCAGATTATTGTAAGAGAAGGCTTTAAGAATCTTGCTGCAGGTGCAAATCCTATGGAACTAAAGAGAGGAATAAATGGTGCAGTGGATGTTGCAGTTGACGAGATTAAGAAGATCGCGAAGAATGTTGATTCTAAGGACAAAATTTCTCAGGTTGCTTCAGTGTCAGCTGATGATGAAAATGTTGGTGAGCTCATTGCAGATGCTATGGAGAAGGTAGGAACCGATGGAGTTATCACAGTTGAGGAGTCTAAATCAACAGGAACTGTTCTTGAAGTTGTCGAAGGAATGCAGTTTGATAGGGGATATTTGTCAGCTTATATGGTAAACGATACAGAAAAAATGGAAGCATCTATAGAAAATCCATATATTTTGTTGACCGATAAGAAGATAAACAATATTCAGGATCTTCTTCCACTACTTGAGCAGGTCGTAAAGGTTGGAAGGAAATTGTTTATTATCGCTGAGGATATTGAAGGTGAAGCACTTGCAACTCTTGTTGTAAACAAGCTTAGAGGAACAATTGATGTTGTTGCTGTTAAAGCTCCAGGGTTTGGTGACCGAAGAAAGGCAATGATGGAAGACATCGCTATTTTGACAGGTGGTACTGTTATAAGCGAAGAAGTAGGATATGATCTCAAAGAAGCAACATTGGATCTTCTTGGAGAAGCCGCTACTGTTAAAGTTAATAAGGATAAAACAGTAATAGTAGGTGGACATGGTGAATCGTCTGAAATCGAAAGCAGGATTGCGTCTATCAAGAAACAGATTGAGGAGAGTGATTCTGAATTTGATAAAGAAAAGCTTCAGGAAAGACTTGCTAAGCTCTCAGGTGGTGTAGCTGTCATCAAGGTTGGTGCTGCAACAGAGACAGAGCTTAAAGAAAAGAAGCTGAGAATTGAGGACGCTCTAAATGCTACTAAGGCGGCAGTTGAAGAAGGCATTGTTGCCGGTGGTGGCGTGGCTCTCATATCTGTACTTCCGGCAGTTGCAGATTATTCAGAAAAACAGGAAGGCGACAGAAAGACTGGTGCTAAGATTATACTTAGAGCACTAGAAGAACCGGTTCGTCAGATTGCTGAAAATGCTGGTTTTGAAGGTTCTGTTGTTGTTTCAGAGGTTAAGTCAAGAGAGAAAGGCATCGGATTCAATGCTGCGTCAGAAGAATATGTTGATATGATTAAGGAAGGTATTGTAGATCCTGCTAAGGTAACCAGATCTGCTATTCAAAATGCAGCAAGCGTATCATCAATGCTGCTTACCACAGAGGCAACAGTTTCTGAGATAAAGTCAAATGAGCCTGAGATGCCTGCTATGGGTGGCATGAACGGAATGGGTGGTATGGGCGGAATGATGTAATTGCCCGCAACAGACTAGACATGGTCGTTTACAACCCCTTTGCGCCTTGAAATAATTCCTCAATTCTATTATAATGAAAATAGAAAAATTCGTGGAGGAATTAATGGCAAAGTTTTTAGTACAAAATAATGGCCCGCTATCAGGTGAGGTTACCATAAGTGGAGCAAAGAATGCTGTACTACCACTTATGGCAGCTTCACTTTTGGCTGAAGAGCCTTGTGAGATTAAGGATGTTCCTGATCTTCGTGATGTCAAAGTGATGAAAGAAATTTTGGAATCCGTAGGCTCTAAGGTTAATACTATCAAAGAGGGGCACTTAGAAATATATACAGAGAAAATAACCAGTGTAGAAGGATGTTTTGAACTGGTAAACAAGATGAGGGCTTCATTTTTGATAATGGGGCCCCTTTTGGCGCGTTCAGGAAAAGGGAAGGTATATCTTCCAGGTGGGTGTACGATAGGAGCAAGACCTATAGATTTGCACTTAAAAGGTTTTGAGGCTCTTGGTGCAGAGGTTATTCTTGAAGACAGCTATGTTGAGTGTGTAGCACCTGAAGGAGGTCTGATAGGCAATAGTATTTACCTCGACTTCCCTAGTGTTGGTGCAACTGAAAATATCATGACGGCAGCAGTTCTTGCGAAGGGATCGACTTCTATTTTTAATGCTGCTGAGGAACCAGAAATTGTTGACTTAGCAAGCTTTTTAAACAAAATGGGCGCAAAGATCAAAGGTGCTGGAACTGACCACATCAAGATTGAAGGAGTAGAACATCTGAAATCTGCAAAACACACTGTAATTCCCGATAGGATTGAAACTGGAACCTTTATGCTTGCAGCGGCTATAACAAGGGGAAATGTCCTTATAAAAAATGTTGTGCCTGATCACGTGATGCCTATAGCAGCAAAGCTCAGAGAATGTGGCGTAGATGTATTTCTTGAAGAGCAGGGGATGAGAATAAGAGCAGATGAGAAGGATAGACATTTTAAATCTACAGATCTCAAGACCTTACCATATCCAGGATTCCCAACCGATATACAAAGCCCGTTTATGAGTTACCTTACAACTGTTGATGGTAACAGCACCGTAATTGAAACCGTATTTGAAAACAGATTTATGCATGTTGCGGAACTAAACAGAATGGGTGCAAATATTAAAACTGACGGAAACAGAGCATATATAACAGGCAGTAAGGTTTTGCAGGGTGCACAGGTTATTGCGACCGATTTAAGGGCAGGTGCTGCATTAGTTTTAGCTGGTCTTGCAGCAGAGGGTACTACCGAAATTTCCGAAATATACCACATTGAGCGAGGCTATGAGAAATTTGTTGAAAAATTCAGAAATCTAGGTGCAAATATCTTTAAGTTGGAGGAGTAAATGGCTGATATCAAGTATTTGAAAAGACTTTCCAGGGACTATCCTAATGCAATGGCAGCGGCCGCTGAGATAGTTAATATCAATGCTATACTTGCATTGCCTAAGGGTACAGAGTATTTTTTGAGCGACCTTCACGGAGAGCATGAAGCCTTTGTACATATGCTTAAAAGTGCTTCAGGAACTATTAAGAGCAAAATAGACGAGCACTATGGTGGTATTTTAAGTGATGAGGATCGAGATGCCCTCGCAGCCTTAATTTATGATCCAGTTAATGAGATTAAGCGGAGAAAGAAATCCGAGGATGATTTTAATAAGTGGGCAGTAACAGTGATTTACAGGCTTATCACTATATGCAAATCTGTGAGCACCAAGTATACAAGATCAAAGGTTAGAAGAAAGCTGCCTAAATATGCAGAATATGCAATAGATGAGCTCCTACACGCAGACGATGAGGAGAATAGATCATATTACTATAAATCTATTATTGACACTATAATTGAAACAGGAATGGCGGAAAGCTTTATTATTTCAATGGCTAATGCCACTAGCGACCTCGCCGTTGACTACCTACACATTATAGGAGATATATTTGACAGAGGAGCACATCCTGACTATATTATGGATTTTCTCATGAAGCGAAATGAGGTTGATTTCCAGTGGGGCAACCACGACATGGTTTGGATGGGAGCTGCTGCGGGACACTGGGCGTGCATTGCCAATGTTTTGCGCATGAACATTAGTTATAACAACTTTGATATGCTTGAAATTGGATATGGAATTAACCTAAGACCTCTCGCGATGTTTGCGAACACATGCTATGGGGATGATCCGTGCGACAAATTTATGCCACACATGCTCGATAGAAATAATTTTGACCCTGTTGATGAGAAGCTTGCAGCCAAAATGCATAAGGCAATTGCGATCATGCAGTTTAAACTTGAAGGTCAGAGAATTAAAGCACATCCTGAATACAACCTTGAACACAGGCTATTACTTCACAAAATAGACAAGGAGAAGGGCATTGTCGAGATAGAAGGTGAACTTCATGAGCTTAGGGAATGCAATTTCCCAACGATTGATCCTGAAAATCCGTATGAGCTTTCTGAAGAGGAAGAACAGGTAATGGAAGCTCTTTCGGCATCCTTCCTAAAATCAGAAAAATTGCAAAGACATATCAAGTTCCTCTACAGCAGAGGTGCATTGTACACTATATACAATGGAAATCTTCTTTATCACGGATGTATTCCTATGGATGATGACGGAGAGGCAGGAGTATTCCTCGATGTTAATATTGGCGGTAAAACTCTCAAGGGCAAGGCTCTTATGGACCATCTTGACACACTTGTTAGAAGGGCCTATTTTTCACCCGAAAGCTATGTCGGCACCAACGAATATCCAGGGGATATAATGTGGTATCTGTGGCTTGGGTTTAATTCACCACTATTTGGAAAAGAGAAGATGACGACTTTTGAGAGGTTGTTCATAGATGATAAGGCAACGCATAAGGAACCGGTAAGACCGTATTATGAGCTTATCAAGAGGAGGGAGCCTTGTGAAAAAATCATAAGAGAGTTTGGGCTTGATCCGAACAGGGCTAAGATTCTCAATGGGCATGTTCCGGTTAAATTCAAGGACGGAGAATCTCCGATAAAGGGCGGAGGACTTTTGTATGTAATAGATGGCGGAATATCAAAGGCTTATCAAAAGAAAACGGGAATTGCAGGATACACCTTCATATTCAACTCAAGATTTATGGCTCTTGCCCAGCACAAGCCATATAGCCCACTAAAGGCTGATGGAACTCAAGAATTTGTTTCTCCTATTATGCAAACAGTCGAGACGCTTCCAGAGAGAATGATGGTAATAGATACGGACATAGGTAAAGAGATGGTCGAAATGGTCGTAGACCTCAGAGCCCTGATGGACTGCTATGACAACGGTATTATCAAGGAAAAATATGACGACAAAGCATTTGACCTGATACCTGTGCAGTATTAGGGAAATATAATAAATCATCACGATGATGCGATGTGTTAGGAACTTGACAGTTATGAATCATTTGAGGATAATTAGTAGACAGACAGACAGACAGACAGACAGACAGACAGACAGAC
>UMIY01017967.1_pt1 | contig 59406 bp, 44 predicted proteins | sample 1965921 | NCBI WGS metagenome assembly UMIY01 (sample SAMEA4836134, study PRJEB28245) | human gut metagenome | biome: gut microbiome; material: fecal sample | place: Denmark | collected 2008
GCTCCGCCACCTCCGGGATGGTATTGAGTTTTCGCAAGAACTGTTCCATACGGGCGCCTTTCTCTGTAAAAATATGGAAATTGTGGGCATGGGCAAACCCCCGCCGTCCCGCATGGACGGGGGGTTCACCCTGTATTTATGGGATTTGAGAGGACACTATGCCTCAGTTGAAGTCGTTTTGGGCCTTCTGCATACCGTGCTCCAGGATGCACGCGGCCGCCTGGATGGCCCGTTCAAAGGACTCCAGCAGTGTCTTGCGCTCCGCCTGGGAGGGCACGCCGATGACCCAGTCGATCATATCGCCCCCCTCACCGGGGGCGCCGGTGCCGATCTTGATGCGGGGGAAATCCTGGGTGCCCAGGTGGGCGATGATATTTTTGATGCCGTTGTGTCCGCCGGCGGAGCCGGTAGGCCGCACCCGGATCTTCCCCACCGGGAGGGACACGTCGTCATAGATCACCAGCACCCGCTCCGGGGGCAGTTTATAGAACTGCACCGCCTCCCGCACGGCCTCGCCGGAGAGGTTCATATAGGTCTGGGGCTTCATCACCAGGCACTTGCACCCGGCGAAGGAGAGGATATTGTAGGCGGACTTGAACTTCACCTTGTTGAGCTTCACACCCTTCTGCTCCGCCAGCAGGTCCACGGTGAGAAAGCCCATGTTGTGCCGGGTGTTGGCGTACTTCTGGCCCGGATTGCCCAGGCCCACGATCAGCCAGTCCACCGCGGCGGATTTGCTTCCAAACATATGGTGCTCCTTATCAAATATAGGGGTCATCCGAATCCCGGCGGTCGTCAGCAGCTCTGCTTCCGGCTTTCCAACGGCCGCAAAGGCGGGAGGACAAGCTTTCCCGCCGCAGCAAAACGCTGCGGCGCATTTTCCATCCCTGCGGTCTGGAAAAATTGATTGCACGTGAAAGAAACCCCTCCTGGGTTTCTTCCACACCATCTTCCTTCCCGTTGTCGAAGCTTCCATCGGCTCTATCCAACGGCCGCAAAGGCGGGAAAGCAAGCTTTCCCGCCTTATATGGTGCTATCTTCTTTTTTCCGCGGGACAGGTCTCAGCGGAACAGCTTGGAGATGGAGATCTCCTGATAGATGCGCTCGATGGCCTCGGCAAACATGGGGGCCACAGGCAGATACTTGATCTTGCTGCTCTTGGCCGGGTCGATGGCGGGGATGGTATCCAGCAGGGCCAGCTCCGTGATGACGCTGTTGTTGACCCGGTCAATGGCGGGGCCGGAGAGGACGCCGTGGGAAGCGCAGGCGTGGACACTCTTGGCGCCGCCCACTTCGATGAGGGCCTGCGCAGCGTTGCAGAGAGATCCGCCGGTATCCACCATGTCGTCAAAGAGGATGCAGTCCTTGCCCCGGACGTCGCCGATGACGTTCATGACCTCGCAGCTGTTGGCCTTCTGACGGCGCTTGTCCACGATGGCCAGATTCATGTGCAGCTTCTGGGCGAAGGCGCGGGCACGGGCCACGGAGCCCACGTCGGGAGAGACCACCATCATGTTCTCGCAGTCCGCACCGAACTTCTTGGCATAGTAATCCACAAAGATGGGGTTGCCGGCCAGATTGTCCACGGGGATATCAAAGAAGCCCTGGATCTGGGAGGCGTGGAGGTCCATGGTCAGCACACGGTCGGCACCGGCAGCGGTGAGCATGTTGGCCACCAGCTTGGCGGTAATGGGATCGCGTGCCTTGGCCTTGCGGTCCTGACGGGCATAGCCGTAATAGGGGATCACGGCGGTGATCCGGCCGGCGGAGGCGCGCTTGAGCGCGTCGATCATGATGAGCAGCTCCATGAGGTTGTTGTTGACGGGGGTGCAGGTGGACTGGACCACGAACACATCGCTGCCGCGGACGGTCTCGTACAAAGAGACGAAGATCTCGCCGTCGGAGAAGGTTCCGACTTCCGCCTCGCCCAGCTTGGTACCCATCAGCTTGCAGATCTCATCCGCCAGCTTGGGGTTCGCGTTGCCTGTGAAAATTTTAATATCCTTGCCGTGAGAAATCATCTTTCAACGCCTTCTTTCTCTGTTCTATCAGTATTTTCCTGAATTTTCTCTTCTACGCTTCTCTATGATCGTCTCCGGATCACTTCTGGTGCATCTTGCGCCGGCGGGCCGCCCAGCCCTCCTTGTTCTCCTGACGCACCCGGCCCACTGTCAGAGCATCGGGAGGCACGTCTTTCGTCACCGTGGTACCGGCGGCGATATAGGCGCCCCGGCCCACCGTCACCGGGGGAACCAGGTTGGTGTTGCAGCCCACAAACACGTCGTCCTCAATAACAGTGCGGTGCTTTTTGAAGCCGTCGTAGTTGGAGGTAATGGTGCCGCAGCCGAAGTTCACCCGCTCACCCACGTCGGCGTCGCCCACATAGGTCAGGTGGCTCATTTTGGTGCCTGCGCCCAGTACGCAGTTTTTCAGCTGCACGAATGCGCCCACATGGCACTTCTCGCCCACGGTACAGTTGGGACGAATATGTGCGTAGGGGCCCACATCCGCGCCGGCACCGATGGTGCTCTCATAGGTCTGGGAGGCGTTGATGACCACGCCGTCCCCCACGGTGCAGCGGTCCACCAGGGCATTGGGCCCGATGGTGCAGCCGCAGCCGATCCGGCTCTCGCCCCGCAAAATGGTGCCGGGCAGGATCACGGATCCCGCGCCGATGGTGACCCGGGGATCGATATAGACGCTGCCCGGATCCATGATGCGCACGCCGGCGGCGCTGTGGCGCCGGAGCACCCGGGGCCGCATCAGCTGTTCCATCTCATCCAGGTTCTCCCTGCGGTTCACCGGCAGCCAGCCGCCCACCAGCTCCGCCCCCTGGACGGCGTTGGTCAGACGCTCCCGCCAGGTGCTGCGCAGCTCCCGGCCCGGGGCCGCATAGGCGAAACCGGGACCGGCCTCGGCGGCGGGCAGAGCCGCCCACCGGAACACCAGGGTCGTCTCATCGGTATCCAGGAAGGAAAGCAGCTCCTGGTGCTGCTCGGAAACAATGACCTCCGCGTCCTCCGGGAAGCAGCTTCTGGCCTCCTGGGCGAACCGCGGACCGCAAACAGCAAAAAACCGCTGCACGCCATCGGACCGCAACTTTTCACTCATCCAGCTCAGGATCGGGCAAAACAAAACGGTTTCCAGCATCAGCGGTTTGGAATACGCCGGGACGGAAGCATCCTCTTCCAGAAAAAACACGGCGCGCTGCGGACAATCCATTGGAATATCCTCCTTGCAATGGTGATAGGTAATTACATTATAGCAAAGATATGTGGAAAATCCACCCCCTGGGCAAAATTTATCTAAAAATTTCCCCCAAGAAAATGCGATCTTTCCGCTCTTTTTTTGTAAATGGCGGCTGTGGAGCGCAAAATACGCAAAAATTTGTCTGTTTTTCGGCATTTCGCAGAAAATCCAAAGCGTCTGTGGTTATTTTTCCTGAAAATCAGCTTTTCCACGCACTTTACGGTTGAATTTGTGCAGGTAAAGGATTACAATGGGTTTCGCTTGTAACATATTTAATGGATAAAGGGGAATTTTCTGTTCATGCTCAATATCGTACTGGTGGAGCCGGAGATTCCGCAGAACTGCGGCAACATCGCCCGGACCTGCGCCGCCACCGGCTCCCGGCTGCACCTGGTCCGTCCCCTGGGCTTCGACATCTCGGAAAAGGCCGTACGCCGGGCGGGACTGGACTACTGGCACCTGGTGGAGGTTTCGGATTACGAGAATCTGGAGGATCTTTTCACCCGCCATCCGGAGGCCGCTGCCGATCTGTGGCTCACCACCACCAAGGCTCCCCGCTCCTATCAGGAGGCTGTCTTCACACCGGACAGCTGGCTCTTTTTCGGCAAGGAGACCGCGGGCCTTCCCCAGGACTTCCGGGAGCGGTTCCGAGAGCGGTGCATCCGCCTTCCCATGGTGTCCGAAGCCCGGAGCCTGAACCTCTCCAACACCGTGGCTGTGTGCGTCTATGAGGCACTGCGCCAGACGGGCTTTCCGGGGCTGCAGGCCACCGGTGAGATGGCATTGCAAACACTTTTGTGACCCTGTCCGGACAGGGAGTGTCCGGACTGCTTATTCTATCATCAACCACCAACACCACAAACGGAGGAACTCATATGAATTATAATAAGAAGACCGTACGGGACGTGGACGTCCGGGGCAAGAAGGTCTTGCTGCGCTGTGACTTCAACGTGCCCCTGGCCAAGGACGGCAGCGGCGTCATCACCGACGACAAGCGCATCCGGGCCGCCCTGCCCACCATCCAGTACCTGCTGGATCAGAACGCCGCTGTCATCGCCTGCTCCCACCTGGGCAAGCCCAAGAACGGCCCCGATCCGGCCCTGAGCCTCAAGCCCGTGGCCAAGCGCCTGAGCGAGCTGCTGGGAAAGCCCGTCATCATGGCCGAGGATGTGGTGGGCCCCGACGCCCAGGCCAAGGCCGCCGCCCTGAAGCCCGGTGAGATCATGCTGCTGGAGAACACCCGCTTTGAAAAGGGTGAGACCAAGAACGACCCCGAGCTGGCCCGCGCCATGGCCTCTATGGCGGAGATCTACGTCTCCGACGCCTTCGGCGCCGTGCACCGGGCCCACGCCTCCACCGCCGGAGTGGCGGACTACCTGCCCGCCGTGTCCGGCTTCCTGATCCAGAAGGAGCTGGAGGTCATCGGCGGCGCCCTGAAGAGTCCCAAGCGGCCCCTGGTGGCCATTCTGGGCGGCAGCAAGGTCTCCAGCAAGATCGGTGTCATCAACAACCTCCTGGAGATCGCCGACACCATCATCATCGGCGGCGGCATGGCCTACACCTTCTCTGCCGCCCAGGGCGGCAAGGTGGGCGACAGCCTGCTGGAAGCCGACTGGGAGGGCTATGCCAATGAGATGGTGGAAAAGGCTGCCGCCAAGGGCGTCAAGCTGCTGCTGCCGGTGGACACCGTCTGCGCCGACGCCTTCGCCCCCGACGCCAAGAGCCAGGTAGTCAAGGCCGGCGAGATCCCCGACGGCTGGCAGGGCCTGGACATCGGCCCCGAGACTGTGAAGCTTTACTGCGATGCCGTGGCTGACGCCGGCACCGTCATCTGGAACGGCCCCATGGGCGTTTTTGAGTTCCCTGCCTTCGCCAAGGGCACTGAGGCTGTGGCCGAGGCTCTGAGCAAGACGAATGCCATCACCATCATCGGCGGCGGCGACAGCGCGGCTGCCGTGCAGCAGCTGGGCTATGCCGACAAGATGACCCACATCTCCACCGGCGGCGGCGCCAGCCTGGAGTTCATGGAGGGCAAGGAGCTCCCGGGCGTGGCCTGCCTGCTGGACAAGTAATGTTCATCTGACAGGTATTGCCTGTGGCCATATGTTGCGTGGGGCGGAAGGCCGTGCCCCAAGGAGCGGTACCCCCCTGGCAAAGTTCCCGTTTTTATTCTGAAAAAAGAGTCAAAACTCTTGACAAAATACCGATTTTCGGCTATAAAGTAATAGTTTGCGTTACCGGGAAGTAGTTTTGGAGCCTCAGGCCCCGGCAGATACCCGGAACGCGTCAGTTCGTGAATCCGTCCGTGCTTTCCGCGGGCCAACGATACAGACATAAAGGAGTAATGATAATCATGAACCGCAGATATCGCAAGACCGTCATCGCCGGCAACTGGAAGATGAACATGACTGCCACCGAGACCAAGAAGTTCGCCGAGGATATGAAGAAGATCATGCCCCGGGTCAAGTGGTGCGAGACGCTGATCTGCGTCCCCGCCTGCAACATCTCCACCGCCATCAAGGCTTTCAAGGATCTGCGCATCTCCGTGGGCGCTGAGAACGTCTACTTTGAGGAGAAGGGCGCCTACACCGGCGAGGTCTCCGCCGACATGCTCAAGGACCTGGGCGTCAAGTACGTCATCGTGGGCCACAGCGAGCGGCGGCAGTATTTCTGCGAGACCGACACCACCGTCAACAAGAAGGTGCACGCCGTCCTCAACGCCGGCATGAATCCCATCATCTGCGTGGGCGAGTCCCTGGAGCAGCGGGAGACCGGCATCACCAACGAGTGGATCGCCCTGCAGGTCAAGAGCGCCCTCAACGGTGTGCCCGCCGACAAGCTGCGCCGCTGCATCATCGCCTATGAGCCCATCTGGGCCATCGGCACCGGCAAGACCGCTACCGCCGAGCAGGCCGGTGAGGTCTGCGGCAACATCCGCGCCACCATCCGCGCCCTGTACGGCGCCCGGGTGGCCCGCTCCGTCACCATCCAGTACGGCGGCTCCATGAATCCCAAGAACGCTGCGGAGCTCCTGGCTCAGCCCGACATCGACGGCGGCCTCATCGGCGGCGCCGCTCTGAAGCCCGATCAGTTCCTGGACATCATCAACGCCGCCAACCAGGAGTAATCCCCTTTACAACGGCGAATCGATGATTCTTGAAACGAGGTTTCTATGAATAAAACACCCACTACCCTCATCATTATGGATGGCTTTGGCCTCACCAACGGCGTTGTCGGCAATGCTATCCGCGCCGCCAGCACTCCCCGCCTGGATCAGTTCTTCCAGGAATATGCCCATACCACCCTCCGGGCCTCCGGCCTGGATGTGGGTCTGCCTGACGGGCAGATGGGCAACAGCGAGGTGGGCCACACCAATATCGGCGCGGGCCGTGTGGTGTTCCAGGATCTGCCCCGCATCACCAAGGCCATCCGTGACGGCTCTTTCTTTGAGAATCCCGCCTACAATCACGCCATGGACGCCTGCCTGGAAAAGGGTACTGCCCTGCACCTGATGGGCCTTCTGTCCGACGGCGGCGTCCACTCCCATCTGGACCACCTCTTTGCCCTTTTGGAGATGGCCAAGCGCAAGGGACTGGAAAAGGTCTATATCCATGCGTTCCTGGACGGGCGCGACGTCTCCCCCACCTCCGGCGCCGACTTTGTGGCCCGGACAGTGGAGCAGTGCCGCTCCATCGGCGTGGGCAAGATCGCCACGGTGATGGGCCGCTATTACGCCATGGACCGGGACAAACGCTGGGACCGGGTGGAGATGGCCTATGACGCCATGGTCTACGGAGAGGGTTCCACCTTCAATCCCGTGCCCGTGGCCGCTGTGAAGGACTCCTATGCCGCCGGTGTCACCGACGAATTTGTGGAGCCTGTGGTCTGCGACCGGGACGGCACCATCTCCGATAACGACAGCGTGATCTTCTTCAACTTCCGCCCCGACCGGGCCCGGGAGATCACCCGTTCCCTGGTGGATCCCGAATTTGACGGCTTTACCCGTCAGTTCTTCCCCCTGACCTTTGTGTGCAACACGGAGTACGACGCCTCCATGCCCAATGTGGAGGTGGCCTTCCCCCGGGTCAGCGTCGCCAATGGCCTGGGCGAGTATCTCAGCCAGATGGGATTGACCCAGCTGCGCATCGCCGAGACGGAGAAGTACGCCCATGTGACCTTCTTCTTCAACGGCGGCACCGAGACGGTGTTCCCCGGCGAGGATCGGGTGCTGGTGCCCTCCCCCAAGGTGGCCACCTACGATCTCCAGCCGGAGATGAGCGCCGTGGAGGTCACGGACAAGTGCGTGGAGCGCATCGAGTCCGGCGCTTACGACGTCATCATCCTGAACTTCGCCAACTGCGACATGGTGGGCCACACCGGTGTCTACGAAGCGGCGGTGAAGGCTGTGGAGACGGTGGATACCTGCGTGGGCCGGGTGGTAGACGCCACCATGAAGATGGGCGGTATCGCCATGATCACCGCCGACCACGGCAACGCCGAGCAGATGGAGGAGCCTGACGGCTCTCCCATGACCGCCCACACCACCAATCCCGTACCCTTCATCCTCTGCGGTGCCGGCACGGAGCTGCGCTCTGACGGCCGTCTGGCGGACATCGCCCCCACCATTCTGGATGTGATGGGCCTGGCCTGCCCGCCGGAGATGGACGGAAAGACCCTCATCATCAAATAAAGTTCCGCATAGCAGAAGGGAGACGCCTGGAGCGTCTCCCTTTTTTGTCTCTTTGCCGCCGCCAAATTCTGTATAAATCCCGGAAAAAGCGCCCATACTTCCCTCAGACCCAATATGAGGGAGGTATTACATGGAAAACAAATTCAAGTCCCTGATGAGCGGGGCCTTTCCCGTGGTGCTGGCCGGGTGTGTGCTGGCCGCCGGGATCGGCGGCTACTTCTGGCTCTTCGGCGGCAGCAGCCAGGAGCCCCAGGCGGAAGAAGGGGCCTCGGCTCCGGCGGTGATCCAGGAGGAGCCCCAGCCGGCACAGACCATCCCCCCGGAGACGGAAGAGGCCTCTGCCCAGGAGGAGATCCCCGCCAGTATGCCGGAGGAGCCTGTCACCGTGGAGGTGCCGGTGGTGGCGGAGGCACCGCAGCCGGTGGTTCAGCCTCTGGAGGGGGAGGTGGTGACGGCCTTCTCCGTAGATGAGCTGCTCTACAGCCCCACCATGGATGACTGGCGGATCCACGACGGCGTGGATATCGCCGCGCAGGAGGGGGACTCCGTGGTATCCGCCAGCGCCGGGACCGTCCTCTCCGTGACGGAGGACGCCCTGCTGGGCACTACCGTGGTCATTGACCACGGGGACGGCGTGGAGGCCACCTATGCAAGCCTTCAGGAAGGTCCCATGGTGACAGCGGGCGAGAGCGTCAGCGCCGGTCAGATCATCGGTACTGTGGGCACCACCGCCGCCTCGGAGGCCGCCCAGGGACCCCATCTCCACTTCTCCGTCACCAAGGACGGAGACACCATGGATCCCAACGAATTTCTCTCCCAATGACCCCACGCAAAAAGAGCGCCTGACAATCAGGCGCTCTTTTTGATTGCTCTGTCACAGCCTCATGCCTCGGCGTCCTTGCGGGCGAAGTCCGCAGCCCGCTGGGCCATATAGGCATCGGCATCCCGGAAGGTCTTGCGCAAGAAGATGATGCTCAGGGTCAGGCTCATGAGCTCGGCAATGGGGAATGCGCACCACACCAGCTCCAGCCGGCCTGTCAGGGACAGCAGCCACGCCACCGGCAGCAGCACCACCAGCTGACGGCCCACGGAGACCACCAGGCTGTACAGGGGGTTGCCGATGGCCTGGAACACGGAGCCCGCAATGATGCAGAAGCCGGCGAACAGGAAGGATACGCTGATGATCCGCAGGGCCACAGAACCGATCTCCATCATGTCGGCAGAGGCGTTGAAGAAGCCCAGCAGCGTCCGGGGGAAGATCTGGAACACCAGCAATCCCACCGCCATGATGGCGATGGCAGTGCAGACGGAGAGCTTCACCGTCCGGCGCACACGCTCCGGCCGGGCGGCACCGAAGTTATAGCTGACGATGGGCACCATACCGTTGTTGAGGCCGAAGACCGGCATGAACACGAAGCTCTGGAGCTTGAAGTAGGAACCGAAGACGGCGGTGGCGGTCTTGGTGAAGCCGAAGAGAATCTTGTTCATACCAAAGACCATCACGGAGCTGATGGACTGCATGACGATGGAGGGGATGCCCACCCGGTAGATGACACCTGCCACTTCCTTGTTGAAGCGGATCTCCCGGGGACGGATGTGGATATCGTGGTTCTTCTTGAGGTTCAGCAGCAGGGCCAGCAGGGCGGCCACAATCTGCCCGGCCACCGTGGCAATGGCGGCACCCGCCACCTCCATCCGGGGAGCACCGAAGAGGCCGAAGATCAGGATGGGGTCCAGGATAATGTTGATGACGGCGCCGGTGAGCTGGGTGCACATGGCGTAGAAGGTGCGGCCGGTGGACTGGAGCAGCCGCTCAAAGCAGAACTGGCAGAAGACGCCCAGGGAGCACCCCAGGCAGATGGTGGCGTACTGGGTACCGTACTCCACGATGCTCTCCTCCCCTGCGGCCTGGGCCAGGAAGAAAGGACGGGAGAGGAAAATGCCGATCAAGGCGAAGACCACGAAGCTGCAAAGGGACAAAAAGATACCCGTGTTGGCTGCCCGATCCGCCATGTCCTGGTTCTTCTCACCCAGGGAGCGGGAGAGCAGGGCATTGATGCCCACGGCAGTACCGGAGCCCACGGCGATCATCAGGTTTTGCAGCGGGAACGCCAGGGAGACGGCGTTGAGGGCATCCTCGCTGATCTGGGCCACGAAGACGCTGTCCACCACGTTGTAGAGGGCCTGCACCAGCATGGAGATCATCATGGGGATGGCCATGCCCGCCAGGAGCTTGCCGATGGGCATGACGCCCATTTTATTCTCCTGGGGCGCTGCGGGAGTGTTGTTTTCCATGTCTTGCGATTCCTTTCTCTTTTTTTCCGGAAAAAGGACGCGGCCTTTCAGCCGCGCCTTTTCTTTGGGCCTGTATCGTTCAGGAGCATTCCGGCGGCGCTGGCCGGCCTGTGCGGACGCCATCCGCACACGCTCCCAGTCGCCTTATTTTTTCAGCTCGCCGGTGGCCAGCTGGGTGAGGTAGGCATTGATGAAGCCATCGATATCGCCGTCCATGACGTTATCGATGTTGCCCATCTCATAGCCGGTACGGGTATCCTTGGCCAGCTGATAGGGCATGAAAACATAGGAGCGGATCTGGCTGCCCCACTCGATCTTCATCTGCACGCCCTTGATATCGGAGATCTTCTCCGCATGCTGCTGGGCCTTGAGTTCCATGAGCTTGGACTTGAGCATCTTCATGCAGTTGTCCTTGTTCTGGAACTGGCTGCGCTCCTGCTGGCTGGCCACCACGATGCCCGTGGGCTTGTGGATCAGACGCACAGCGGAGGAGGTCTTGTTGACGTGCTGGCCGCCGGCGCCGGAGGCCCGGTAGACCTGCATCTCGATATCCTCGTCCCGGATCTCGATCTCGTCGTCATCCTGGATCTCGGGCATCACCTCCACCGCGGCAAAGGAGGTCTGCCGGCGGGCGTTGGCGTCAAAGGGAGAGACCCGCACCAGACGGTGCACGCCGTTCTCGCTCTTCAAAAGGCCATAGGCATTCTCGCCCTCGATGGAGATGGACGCGGACTTGATGCCCGCCTCGTCACCGTCTTCATAGTTGAGGATCTGGTAGGTGAACTCATGCCGCTCCGCCCAGCGGGTGTACATCCGGTAGAGCATCTGGGTCCAGTCCTGGGCCTCGGTGCCGCCGGCACCGGCGTGGAAGGTCAAAATGGCGTTGTGGCTGTCGTACTCCCCGGAGAGGAGCGTAGCCATCCGGGACTCCTCCACCTTCTCCTCCAGGGTGTGGAACCCGTCCTTGAGCTCCTGGAGCAGTTCGGCGTCATCGGCCTCCTGGCCCATCTCGCAAAGGGCGGTGAGATCCTCCCACTCGTGGATGAGCTTCTCCTGCCGGGCCACCTTGTTCTGCAGCTGCTTGAGGCGCTGCTGCACCTTCTGGGAGCGCTCCAGGTCGTTCCAGAATCCATCCTGGGCGGTCTCATCCTCCAGCCGTGCGGCCTCGGAGCGGGCGCTGTCGATGTCCAGCGCCGCGGAGAGCTTCTCCAACTCAGGGCCCAGCTCCCGGAGCTTCTGCTTGTACTCGTCGTATTCGATCAGTGCCATTGCGTTACTCCATTCCCCTATTTTTACATTAGCTATAGTATTATACCGGAGAAATGATATATTGTAAAGGAAAACATGGAAAAAGCTGCACAAAAAGCAGGCAAAAAAGCCTCTTCCCCCTGCGCCGGAACGTTAACGGCGCACCATCAGGCGGCGCATGCCCGCCTCCAGGCCGTCGGCGGTGAGCTGGTACATAGGGAAGATCTGCCCCAACTGCCAGTGGGTCTGGGTCCAGTAGTCCGGCCGGCTGGGCATGGGCTCCGGGTTGAGCCAGATGAGATAGGGGAAATGGCGCCGCAGCCGCTCCAGCCACTCCAGCCCCGAGGGGCCGTAGGTCCCCCGCCCCCACTGGTACTGCTTTTCCCGCAGCTCGTAGGGACTCATGGCGGCGTCCCCCACGATGATGACCTTGTAGGAGCTGTCAAAGTTCTTCAGCAGCCACTCCGTCTCCACCGCCTCATCCCACCGCAGCCGGGGAGAGCGGTAGACCTCCTCATAGACACAGTTGTGGAAATAGTAGGTGTGGAGCTCCTTGAAGTGGTTGGACCGGGTGGCCGCCTGAAAGAGGCGGCTGCAAAGTCCCGCGTAATACTCCATGGAGCCGCCGGAGTCCATCAAAAGCAGCACCTTCACGGTGTTCTTCCGGGGACTGCGGTAGCGGACCTTCAGCGTCCCGGCGTTGTCGCAGGTATCCCGGACAGTTCCGTCCACATCCAGCACCTTCTCGGCGCTGTCCGCCTGATCGGAGAGCTGACGCAGTGTCCGGAAGGCCATCTGGAACTGGCGGGTATCCAGGGTGTTGTCCCGGCGGAAATCCCGGAACTTCCGCTCCCCCGCCACCGTCATGGCGGTGCGGGAGTGCCCTTCTCCCCCGATACGGATGCCGCCGGGGTGCCAGCCGCCGTTGCCGAAGGGGGAGCGCCCCTGGGTGCCCACCCAGTAATTGCCTCCGTTGTGCTCCTCCGTCTGTTCCTGGAGCCGCTGCTCCAAAAGGTCCAGCAGCTCCTGGAGGCTTTGATCCGGCAATCCCTGGGCCCGCAGCTGCTCAATGGTGCGGCGCAGGTCCTCGGAGGGGTGATTCAGCCAGTTCAGCAGGTCCTCCGGCAGTTCTCCCTTCCAGGGGATATCCCGGAAATACTCCAAAAACACCTGGTCGAAGCGGTCGTACTCCGCCTCGCTCTTCACCAGCACCGCCCGGCACAGCTGATAAAATCCCGTGAGGGAGGAGCGGTGGAGCCCCCGCTCCATCCCCTCCAGCAGCGTCAGCCATTCGTTGAGGGACACGTCCAGCCCCCGCCGGCGCAGCAGATAGAAAAAATCCGCAAACATAGGCTCACCGCTTGGCCCGGTGGAGGGCCGTCAGGTCCTTGTCCTTTTTCAGCAGCACGCCGGCAAAGGGGATCCGCCGCTCCAGCTCCTTGGGGTCGATGCCGCCGGAGGCCAGGGCCCGCAGCCAGTCCACCAGCTCCGAGGTGCTGGGCTTTTTCTCAATGTCCCGCAGCTCCCGGACCCAGTAAAAGGCCGCCAGGGCCTGGTTCACCAGGTTCTGCTCCAGGTCCGGGAAGTGGACCCGGACGATGCGCTCCATCTGCTCTTTGTCGGGGAAATCGATATAGTGGAACACGCACCGGCGCAAAAAGGCGTCCGGCAGCTCCTTTTCCGCGTTGGAGGTAATGATGACCACCGGCCGGTGGTTGGCCTTCACCGTCTCGCCGGTCTCGGGGATGTGGAACTCCATCTGGTCCAGCTCCCAGAGGAGGTCGTTGGGAAACTCCAGGTCCGCCTTGTCGATCTCATCGATGAGCAGCACCACCCGCTCCTCCGACCGGAAGGCCTCGCCCAGCTTGCCCAGCTTGATGTAGCGGGCGATGTCGTCCACGCCGTGGGTGCCGAACTGGCTGTCGTAGAGCCGCTGCACCACGTCGTAGACATACAGGCCGTCCTGGGCCTTGGTGGTGGACTTCACGTTCCAGATAATCAGCCGCAGGCCCATGGCCTCCGCCACTGCCTGGGCCAGCATGGTCTTTCCGGTGCCCGGCTCGCCCTTGATGAGCAGGGGCTTTTCCAGCGTCACCGCCACGTTCACCGCGCTCATCAGCTCCTCCGACGCCACATACTGGCTGCTGCCGGCAAAACTTTTCTCCATATGGTCTCCTCGCATTCTCTTTTGTTGTGGTCTCGTTCCCCACGCCCCGGCATCTGACCGGGTGCCCCGGGGAATCCCGGATCTTATAGTATAGCATGCCCCGGCGGCGGCGGAAAGGAAAACTTCCCCGTCCCGGGGCGGTTTTCCGGGGGCAGGCGGAAATTAGCCCTTACATTTTGGAAAAAAAGTGTGGTAAAATATGATTAACATTGGAAATAATCGGGTTTTGATAAGGAGGATGTATCATGTTTCAGCCAGGCGATCTGGTGGTCTACGGCCCCACCGGCGTGTGCCGGGTAGAGGCTGTCACCTGTCCCAAGCCGGCCCCGGGAGAGAAGGAGCGGCCCTATTACCAGCTGCGGCCCCTGCATCAGGACGGCGTCATCTACACGCCGGCGGATCAGGCCAAGATCCCCATCCGCCCGGTGATCTCCGCCCAGGAGGCGGAAGCCCTCATTGACGAGATCTCCTCCATCCATGCCACCGCCTACCACGCCCCCTCGCTGCAGCTGCTCTCCCGGCACTATCAGGAGCTGGTTCGCACAGGCAGCTGCCGGGATCTGGCGGAACTGGTGATGTCGGTATACGTCAAGCGCCAACAGGCCATGGCCAAGGGCCGCCGGGCCGGAGCCGTGGATGAACGGTTTGCCAAGCAGGCCCAGCAGCTGCTCCACAGCGAGCTGTCAGTGGCATTGGGGATCCCCTGTGAGGAGGTCCCGGACTATATCGCCCGCCGGGTGGAGGCACACAAGTCCACCGGTGCATAAATGAAAACGAGCGTCCGGCCGGGCCGGACGCTCGTTTTTTATCTGTCGCCAACTCAGGGCAGATAGTTCAGGGGGTTCTTGGCCACGCCGTTGTAGCGGACCTCGAAATGGCAGTGGTTGCCGGTGGAGTTGCCGGTAGAGCCCATACGGGCGATCTGCTGGCCCTTGTAGACATGGTCTCCCACAGACACCAGCAGGCTGGAGTTGTGGCCGTAGTAGGTCACATAGCCGTTGCCATGGCTGATCTGAACCAGGTAGCCGTAACCGCCCATCCAGCCGGCGTAAGTCACGGTGCCGCCGTCAGCGGCGTAGATGGGTGTGCCGTAGCTGCCGGCAATGTCGATGCCCTTGTGGTTGGTGGAGCCGATACCGCCGGGAGAGGAACGGCCGCCGAAGTAGGAGGTGATCCGCCCGGAGGTGGGCCAGCGGAAGGTACCGGTGGGCAGCCAGGTGGGCCGCTCCTTGGTACCCTGGAGGCGCTGCTCGGTAACAGGCTCCTTGAGGGTCACGGAGGAGAGGATGGTACGCTGTGTCTCCTCGCCGTTGACGTAGGTGACGTTGGCCACCACATCCGCCGCGCCGTATTCGCCGGCAGATGTGACCTTATAATCGCCCTTGTAGAGGTAGGCGCTGTCGGTGTACTCGATATCGTAGGGGATCTCGTCCACATAGTACTCCCGCTGCTGGACCGTCATGGTGAGGTAGGGCACGGAAGCGGAGAGGGTCAGCACCTCGCCGATCTGGAGCTTATCGATGTTGTAGCCGGGGTTCAGAGCCAGCAGCTCTGCGGAGGTGAGGCCGTGGTCCTCGGCGATCTCAGACCAGGTGTCCCCCTTGACCACGGTATAGGTGACCTCGGCGGTCTTGGTGGAGTAGAGCGTCTCCGCCAGATAGCCCAGGTTCATCACCTGATCGTTGGGCACATACTCATACTTGACTTCCACATCCTCCGCAAACTCGCAGGAGATGGTGTTCTCATTGGTGGCGGCGTCCTTGAGCTGCTGCAGCAGCTCCTCCAGCGCGCCCTCATAGGGGGTGGCGCCGATGAGCTCGCCGTCCACGTACAGGCAGTAGGCCTGGGTCACCAGGCCGATCTGATCGGAGAGATCCTCCTCGAAGGTCTCGCCGTCCACCACTTCCTGGCGGGGCAGCAAAGACGTGGAATACGTCAGCTTGGACGCATCGATGCTCCAGTTCTCCCCCAGGGTGCTGGTGGTCTGGGCCTCCAGATCCTGACAGGCGGCCTCCGCCGCGCTTCGGGAGCTGACCGCCGCCACAACCTGTCCATCATAGGTGACGGTGGTGCCCACCGTATAGAAGGAGAAGAACAGCACCACGGCGGCAAAGCCGCAGCCGGCACCCAAAAAGGCGGCGGGGTGGATCTTCTTCCCGCCGAAGAGCTTGGGGAAACTCTTTCTGGCGCCCCGGCGGCGGCGATGATCCAGCCGCTCCCGCAGGTGAGCGCCCAGCATGGGCACCAGATTCCACACAAACAGCGCCAGCTGGATCACCATGCGCTCAGATTCCGGGAAGTTCCGCGCCCGGTTTTCCCGGATGATGTAGCGCCAGTGGCGAATCCGGCCCCGGATCCGCTGGCGCATGGCCTGATAAAACCGGATGAAGGGGCTCTCCGCCTCGTCGTCTCCCCGGCTCCAGAGCTTCACCCGCTCCGCCAGGCTCTTCTTTCTGGGGGGACGGGCCTCCTGGGCCTCATCCTGCCAGACCGGCGCTTCCTGGGTGGCCGCTGCAGCCGAACGGGGCTGGGCCTTCTCTTCCAGGGCCTGGGGCTCCTCCCCTGCGGCGCCCTGCTGGGCGGAGATGATCCGCTTGACGGACAGGCGCACCGTGTCGCTCAGGCGGGAGCCCGCACGGCCCTCTGCCTCCCGGGGGTTCCGGGCCAGGCGTTTGCCGCCCCGGCCGGAGGTTCCGCCCGGATTGTTACCTCGTTTCAAATCTTCGTTCATACAGTCTCCTTCGAAGGGTCGAAAGAAAAATAGTTACAATTTGTTACCGCTTTATAATACCCTCTTTTTCCCGGTTCGTCAAGCCTATTTTTACGAAAAAAGTTGCGAATTTCCAAATCTTTTACGATTTTTTCCAACCACAACCCCTTGTGGGCAGAAACATTGTTCGACACATCCCACAGAAGGACACCCAGGTGCAGTTCATTTTTTTGTTACGAAATTTTTATTTTTTAATTGACCGCCGGATTTTGCCGAGTATAATAAAAAATAGTATAATTTGTATTCCCAATCTGATATTTTTTCGGGAGGAAGACACATGTTTGAATTTCTGATCAAAAAGCTCAAGGCCCATCCCCGCAAGATCGTGTTCACCGAGGGCACCGATGCCCGTATTCTGGAGGCTTCTGCCCGTCTGCTCTCCGGTACGTTCCTGACCCCCGTTCTGGTAGGCAACCCCGACGAGATTCAGGCTGCCGCCGAGGAGATCGGTTTCAACATCCGCGGCGCCGAGATCATTGATCCCGCCACCTTTGCCGACATGGACAAGATGGTCGCCACCATGGTGGAGCTGCGTAAGGGCAAGATGACCGAGGAGCAGTGCCGTGCCGCTTTGATGCAGCCCAACTACTTCGGCACCATGCTGGTGAAGATGGGCTATGCCGACGCCCTGCTGGGCGGCGCCACCTACTCCACCGCCGATACCGTCCGTCCTGCCCTGCAGATCATCAAGACCAAGCCCGGCAGCAAGATCGTTTCCTCCTGCTTCATTCTGGTGCGTCCCTCCGCTACCGGTGACCGCGAGGTCCTGGCCATGGGCGACTGCGCCATCAACATCAAGCCCACCGAGGACGAGCTGGTGGAGATCGGTCTGGAGACCGCTGCTACCGCCAAGGTCTTCGGCATCGATCCCAAGGTCGCGTTCCTGAGCTACTCCACCCTGGGCTCCGGCAAGGGCGAGGACGTGGACAAGATGCGCAACGCCTGCGCCAAGGCCAAGGCCGCTGCTCCTGATCTGGCCATCGACGGCGAGCTGCAGTTCGACGCTGCCGTCTCTCCCCGTGTGGCTCACACCAAGTGCCCCGACTCCACCGTGGCCGGTCACGCCAACACCTTCATCTTCCCCGACATCAACGCCGGCAACATCGGCTACAAGATCGCGCAGCGCATGGGCGGCTTCGACGCTTACGGCCCCATCCTGCAGGGCCTGAACGCCCCCATCAACGACCTCTCCCGGGGCTGCAACGCCCAGGAGGTCTACTCCATGGCCATCATCACCGCCGGCCTGTGCGAGGACTGAGTTCTTTATACTTACAATAAAAGAGAGCGGACGCCATTGCGTCCGCTCTCTTTATTTTATAATTGTATGTATATGTCGTGGATTCACGGCTCTCCCTCCGGCAGGGCCGGAAGATCCCCCAGGGCATCCCGGAAAAAGCAACTGGTCTTCCACAGGATCACCAGCTCCGCCACCATGCAGCCGATCATTACCACAGCCGCCGCCAAAGCCAGCAGGACAAACAAAAGCCCCAGGCCGCCCAAACTGCCCAGCAGGATTCCCAAGATCAGGCCACCCACCGCAGCTCCCAGGCTGCCCAGCACGCATTTGCGCAGCAGCCGCCAGTTGTCAGCCAAATGCTGGGGTAGGGACTGAAAAACGCTCTGAAATGCGTCGGGCGGTGACGGGACGGCGCTTTGCTCCAGCTCCTCCGCCATAGCCCCGTAAAACAGGCACTGGACCACCAGACCCACCGCCAGGAGTCCCAGAACAAGCCCCAAAGCTCCCAGTACCACGCCCAACTGTGCATCTTGCGGGATCTGTTCCGCGGAGAAACGGTCTCCCGCCAGGAACATCCCCACCAGGAGGGCAACACTCACCAGCTGGAGTACCAACTCCAGCCGCCAGAGGGTACGTAGCCGCCGGGACAAGGGTGCCAGCTTCCAGTACACCACCAGAAGCCCCAGGCCGGTCAGCACCTCCACCGCCGTCACGGCCCCCTGCAATCCCGCGGTGATGCCCAGCTGATCCAGGAGATTCACCGCCCGGGAGCAAAGAAGCACCCAGAACAGCACCGGCAGCCATTTGGCCAGCACCGGAGTCCGGCGGGCCATACCCGCCTGCCAGTGGGCCTGAAGCTGGACCTCCTTCTGGGGCCACTCCTCCCGGCGGCGCTGCGCCTCCTGTACCTTGGAGCAGCAAGGCCCGTCGCCACACTGGCCGCAATTCTGCTGCCCCCGGCTGTGGCAGCATGCCACCACCTGGCAGCTTCCCCAGAAGGGCTGCCCGCCGGACTCCAGGCAGCCCCGGCAGCCATACTCCTGACGCAGGGAACACGTTTCACACTCCCGCATACATACGCCGGCCATAAAAGTCCCTCCTCTGTACAGTCATTGGGGGTATTTTTTTTATTTTATCGGTTTTTCAGGCAGAAGTCATTACAAAGCAGTTACAGCCCGCCCTTGCAAAGCTGTACTCCGAATGCTACACTGGTGCCAAATTGGAAGGAGGTCCGGCTATGTTGGACTATCTGATCCGGAACGCGCAGATCCTGGACGGCTCCGGGGCCCCTGCCGTCTCCGGCGACGTAGGGCTCTCCGGCGGCACCATCGCCGCCGTGGGCAACCTGGGCAGTGCCCAGGCCCGGCAGGTTCTCGATGCCGCCGGGCGCACCCTGACCCCCGGTTTTTTGGACATCCACCGTCACGCCGACGATGCCCTGTTCCGTCCCGGCTTCGGCCCTGCGGAGCTTGCCCAGGGCCTCACCACCGTGGTGAACGGCAACTGCGGCCTTTCCCTCTCCCCGGTGGACGGACCTCACCGGGCATCGGTGCTGCAATACCTCTCCCCCATCGTGGGGGCCCAGGATGCCCGGGACTTCCCCACTCTGGCCGCCTACCGCTCCCAGGCTGCCGACGCCGCGCCTGCCCTACATGTGGGGACTCTGGTGGGCATGGGCACCCTTCGTGCCTGCGTGGCGGGCTTTCGGGACGGGCCTCTGACAGACGAAGAATACCGTCAGCTTCACGCTCTCCTGGAGCGGGCCCTGAGGGACGGCGCCCTGGGCGTCTCCCTGGGACTAGGCTACGCGCCCGAGTGCTTTTACGACACCCCCGGACTCATCCGGGCCTTGGAACCCCTGCGGGATTCCGGTGTGCCCGTCACCGTCCACATGCGCCAGGAGGGGGACGGCGTGGTGGAAGCCCTGACCGAGATGCTCACCGTGGCCCGGAACCTCCGCACCCCGGTGGAGATCAGCCACCTGAAGGCCATCGGACGGCGCAACTGGCGCCGGGCGGTGCCCCGGATGCTGGAGATGCTCTCCCGGGCCCGACAGGAGGGGCTGGACATCGCCTGTGACGTCTACCCCTATCCGGCGGGGTCCACCCAGCTAATCCATGTGCTGCCGCCGGAGTTCCAGGCCGGAGGCATGGAGGCCCTGACGGCCGCCCTCCGGGATCCGGGCAAGCGTGCGGCCATGCGGGCGCGCATGGAGACGGGGACGGATTTTGAGAACATCTCGCTGCTGGTGGGCTTCGAGAACATCCTGCCCACCTCCCTCCACGCCCCCGGCGACCGGCCTTACGAGGGAAAATCCCTGGCGGACATTGCCGCCCAGGTGGGCCGGGATCCCTACGACGTATTGTTCGACCTTCTGGCCCGGGAGCACTGCGCCGCCTCCATGATCGATCGCATCACAGATCAGGCGGACATCGACGACATCCTCCGTACCCCCTTCTCCTCTGTCATCTCCGACGCCACCTATCCGGTAGGCGGGCTGCTCCATCCCCGGGTGTACGGCACCTTCCCCCGGGTCCTGGAATCCTATGTCCGGGAGCGGCATGTGCTGACATTATCGGAGGCCGTCCATAAAATGACACGCCTTCCGGCGGACCGGCTGGGCCTTGTCCAAAAGGGCCGCATCCAGCCAGGCGCCGACGCGGACCTGTGCCTCTTCAACCCCGCCGCCATCCACGAGCGGGACACCTGGCAAAATCCGGAGCAGACTGCCGCCGGCATGGACTATGTATTTGTATCCGGCGTTCCCGCCATTGCGGAGGGGCAATACACCGGAGAGCGGAAGGGAAAAGTGCTGTGAACGTGCAGCTTTCCCCGCCGCAAAGACTCTTTGCGTGACAAAAACCGCCCTTCCGGCGTACAATGGGGGAAGCAAAGGAGGCCCGGCCCATGAATGAGATCGGCAAGAACATCCGCTTTTTGCGCCAGCAGCGAAAGATGAGCCAGGACCAGCTGGCGGAAGCCCTCCACGTCACCCGGCAGACGGTCTCCAACTATGAAACGGGCCGCTCCCGGCCGGACATCGAAATGCTGACGGTGCTCTCAGAGGCGCTGAACGCCGACGTAAAAGAGATCCTCTATGGCCCGGCGGACCGGGAGGCCCACATCCGGCGTCTGCGGCATCTGGCAGTGGGTGTGGTGCTGACAGGGCTGGTAGGTGTGCTCTATTTTGCCGGCAGCACATGGGCACAGCAGCTGCTCAAAGAGCGGTTCCTGGCATTCCCTGCATACATGATGATATTCTTTGTCAAACCTCTGTTTTATTCTCTGTTTGGATGGATGCTTTGCCAAGGGAGCCTAGTCCTGTTACGGACGGCCCCCTTGCGTTACCGGTGGGCGGTGTGGGCCCAGCGCGGTCTTCTGGCAATGGTCGCTGTGTGGCTCATCTGTATGACCCCCCTGTTTTTGTTCTTTTTCGAGAACTTTATAGAAGATATACAACATCTGTTCACCTCATATGCACGCTCCCGAAGCGACAGTCTGAACCTCAACCCCATTGCTCTGTTCACCTACCGCCACGTGAACCTCCTCCCGTGGATCAGCTTTCTGTTGGGTATGGCTCTGGGGATCCTGGGTTTCCCCGGCCGCAGGATGGTAAAAGCCACCGCGGAAGCAAATACCGCACAGATGGAAAAAGCCGATTCCCCGGAGTAATTCTCCGGGGAATTTTTCCGTTTTGTATTGAAAATTTCCTGTCGCAACTGCCGGTTGCGGCCTTGTCAAGGCCGCTGGATGGACATTTGCGCCGCCGGATGGTACCATATCCTCAGAAACTCACCCAAAGGAGGCGGCGGATATGACCATGGGTCAGCGGCTTCTTGCCCTGCGCACCCGGGCGGGGCTTTCCCAGGAGGCCCTGGCGGAGCGGCTGGGCGTCTCCCGGCAGTCCATCAGCAAATGGGAGACGGACGGGAGCATCCCGGATCTGGACAAGCTGGTGCGGCTGAGCGAGATCTTCGGTGTTACCCTGGATGAGCTGGTAAAGGGGGTATCGGCCCCGGAAGCTGCTACGCAGGAGGACACGGCACCCACATCTCTCCTGCACCGCGGACAAGCGTTCTATGGGAGGAACGCGTATCTTTTGGGATGGCTGTTGGTGGCCAGCGGTGTATGGGATGCTGTCCGGCAGATTCAGGTGCTCCTGTCTTTTCATGGTCAGCCTTCTGGGATATCCACTGCCCAATGGGCCAATGTGATGCTGGGCAGTTATCTTTTTACCTTCCTGAAACTCATCACCGGTATGGCCATTGTCTTTTGGGGTCGCCGCTTTGCCGGGCGCTTTCGATGGTACCATCTGGGATGGGCACTGGTGGTCATGGGGCTTTTCGGCATTCCCCAGTGTATCCCGTTTCTCTGCTTCGGCCCTCTGGAATCCCTGCTGACTGCCCTGCTGCTGCATCTGCGCTTTTATGGACTTGATAAAACGTTGGAATTTCTCTCCCTTTGGTACAGCAACCTCTGGAATCTCATCTTAAGCGCACTGGGACTGGCAATCGTCTTTTTGGGAAGCCGGAAGCAGGCAAAAAAGGAATCCGCAGAGTAATGCTCTGCGGATTTTTTACGTTCTGTATTCCCTTCAGCCCTCTTTCCAGACAAACACCGGCACGGGCGGGTCTCCCCGGCGATTGGCCCAGCGTCCCTCCAGAACGGTGAAACGCCGCTGGTCCAGCTTTGCCAGATGAGCAAGCACCGCATCCCGCTCGGTATAGCCGTTTTCCCCGCCGTAATAGAGGGCGATGGCCATGATACCGCCGGGCCGCAGCAGCTCCAACCCCGCGTCGATGGCCTGGAGGGAACTCTCCGCCCGGGTGAAGATCTTGGGATTGCCCCCCGGCAGACGGCCAAAGTTGAAGACCACGCAGTCCACCGTCTCCGGCTCGGCATATTGGGCCATGTGGGCATGGCTGTCCAGGTATACCTCCGCCTGGAGCCCCTCTTGGGCCAGCAGGGCTTTGGTCTGCTCCACCGCCTCCGGTTGGATGTCAAAGGCCAGAACCCGCCCCGTCTCCCCCGCCAGGCGGCACAGCAGGGCGGTATCCCGCCCCTTCCCCGCCGTGGCGTCGATGCACACCGCGCCGGGACGGACGGTCTGCCGCAGAACTGTATGCACCAGTCCCAGAGTGTTCAGCTGCATGGGATCCCCCTTCTTTCAGTAACAGACCCCCGGGGTATGGCCCGGGGGTCTGTTTGTGTCTTTGGAAAATGCGTGCTTACTTGCGGCTCTCTGCCACGGCAACGGCCACAGCCACGGTGGCGCCCACCATGGGGTTGTTGCCCATGCCCAAAAAGCCCATCATCTCCACGTGGGCAGGCACAGAGGAGGAGCCGGCGAACTGGGCGTCGGAGTGCATGCGGCCCATGGTGTCGGTCATGCCGTAGCTGGCAGGGCCGGCGGCCATGTTGTCCGGGTGCAGGGTACGGCCGGTGCCGCCGCCGGAGGCCACGGAGAAATACTTCTTGCCCTGCTCGATGCACTCTTTCTTATAGGTGCCGGCCACAGGGTGCTGGAAACGGGTGGGGTTGGTGGAGTTGCCGGTGATGGACACGTCCACACCCTCGTGGTGCATGATGGCCACGCCCTCCCGGACATCGTCGGCGCCGTAGCAGCGGACATTAGCCCGCTCGCCCTCGGAGTAGCGGATCTCCCGGACGATCTTCAGTTCGCTGGTGTAGTAGTCGAACTGGGTCTGAACGTAGGTGAAGCCGTTGATGCGGGAGATGATCTGGGCGGCGTCCTTGCCCAGGCCGTTGAGGATCACCCGCAGGGGCTCCTTGCGGGCCTTGTTGGCGTTGCGGACGATGCCGATTGCGCCCTCAGCGGCGGCAAAGGACTCGTGGCCGGCCAGGAAGGCGAAGCACTTGGTCTCGTCCCGCAGCAGCATGGCGCCCAGGTTGCCGTGGCCCAGGCCCACCTTGCGGTCCTCGGCCACGGAGCCGGGGATGCAGAAAGCCTGGAGGCCCTCGCCGATAGCCTCGGCAGCGTCGGCAGCGGTGGCCACGTTCTTCTTCAGCGCGATGGCAGCGCCCACGCAGTACGCCCAGGCAGCGTTCTCAAAGCAGATGGGCTGGATGCCCTTGACGATTTCGTAGGGGTCGAAGCCGGCAGCCTTGCAGATGTCCCGGCACTCCTCCACGCTGGAAATTCCGTACTGAGCCAGGACGGAATTGATCTTGTCGATTCTTCTTTCGTAGCTTTCAAACAGAGCCATTGGTCAATTCCTCCTTTTCTTATTCGTGACGGGGGTCGATATACTTCACGGCGGCGTCAAACTGGCCGTAGCGGCCCTTGGCGGCCTCCATGGCCTCATTGGCGTCGGTGCCCTTCTTGATGGCATCCATCATCTTGCCCAGGTTAATGAACTCGTAACCGATGATCTCATCGTCCTTGTTCAGGGCGATGCGGGTGACATAACCCTCGGCCATCTCCAGATAGCGGGGGCCCTTGGCCTTGGAGGCGAACATGGTGCCCACCTGGCTGCGCAGGCCCTTGCCCAGATCCTCCAGAGAGGCGCCGATGGGCAGTCCGCCCTCGGAGAAGGCAGTCTGGGTGCGGCCGTAGACGATCTGCAGGAACAGCTCCCGCATGGCGGTGTTGATGGCGTCGCACACCAGGTCGGTGTTCAGGGCCTCCAGAATGGTCTTGCCCACCAGGATCTCAGAGGCCATGGCGGCGGAGTGGGTCATACCGGAGCAGCCCAGGGTCTCCACCAGGGCCTCCTCGATGATGCCGTCCTTGACGTTGAGGGTCAGCTTGCAGGCACCCTGCTGGGGAGCACACCAGCCCACACCGTGGGTGAGGCCGGAGATGTCCTTGATTTCCTTGGCCTGAACCCACTTGCCCTCCTCGGGGATGGGAGCGGGACCATGGTACGCGCCCTTGGCAACGGGGCACATGTTCTGCACTTCGGTAGAATAGATCATGTTCGTGCGTTCCTTTCTTTCCTTCTCGATATATGCTTCGGAAACCAGCTGTTTTTCAGGTCTTCCGGAGGTTTTCCGCACAACATTATATCGGTAAACGATTACCTTGTCAAGCAACCCAAGGCATTTGGACCTCCCCGCAGAAAGGCCAAATTTTAGCCGCTTTTCCTGTGAAAAACGGCTAAAAACGGCCCGAGCGCTCATCGTCCGGGAAAGGTGGATCTTCCATCATATGGAAAAAGCCCCTCCGCCTGAGCGGAGGGGCTTTGGGCATTTGAAACAGAAGATTCCGGCTTACAGGAAATTCATCACATTGAAGGCCAGGATCAAACCGGAGAACACGATGGAAACCGTGGAGCAGAGCTTGATGAGGATGTTCAGGGACGGGCCGGAGGTATCCTTGAAGGGATCGCCCACGGTGTCGCCCACCACGGCAGCCTTGTGCTGCTCGGAGCCCTTGCCGCCGTGATGGCCGCCCTCGATATACTTCTTGGCGTTGTCCCAGGCGCCGCCGGCGTTGGACATGAACACGGCCATGGCAAAGCCGGTGACGGACACGCCGCCCAGCAATCCCACCACACCGGTGGGGCCCAGGATCAATCCGGTGGCCAGGGGGACGATGATGGCCAGCAGAGCGGGAGCCACCATCTCATGCAGGGCGCCCTTGGTGCACAGGGCCACGCAGGAGGCGTAGTCAGGATCGGCCTTGTACTCCATGATGCCGGCGATCTCCTTGAACTGGCGGCGGACTTCCACCACGATGGACTGGGCCGCCTTCTGCACCGCGCTCATGGTGAAGGCGGAGAACACGAAGGTCAGCATGGCGCCGATGAACATGCCCACCAGAACCGTGGGGCTGGTGAGGGTGAAGTTGAGGGTCTCGGAGGTGTTTTCCTGAACGATGTTGACATAGGAGACCAGCAGGGCCAGCGCGGTCAGGGATGCAGAGCCGATGGCGAAGCCCTTGCCAGTGGCGGCGGTGGTGTTGCCCAGGGAGTCCAGCGCGTCGGTGCGCTCCCGGACGGTCTCCGGCAGGCCGCTCATCTCGGCGATGCCGCCGGCGTTGTCGGCCACGGGGCCATAGGCGTCGGTGGCCAAGGTGATGCCCAGGGTGGAAAGCATGCCCACACCGGCGATGCCGATGCCGTAGAGGCCCTTGTTGAAGGCATCGGTAAAAGCGCCGGACTCATCCACGATGACGGTGGAGCCGCCGGCGCAGAAGTAGCTCAGCAGCACGGCCACCGCCACGATGAGGATGGAGGTCATGGTGGACTTGAGGCCCAAGGAGATACCGCCGATGATGATGGTGGCGGAGCCGGTCTCGGAGGCAGCGGCCAGCTCCTGAGTGGGCTTATAGGTATCGGAGGTGTAATACTCGGTAAAGTAGCCGATGGCGCAGCCGCCGATGAGGCCGCAGAGGATGGCCACATACACGCCCATCTGGCCGTCCAGAATGATATAGGTGAGGGGCGCAGCCAGAATCGCCGCCAGGATGGCAGCGGTATAGGTACCGGTGCGCAGGCTCTTGAGCAGGGACTCCTGGGTGGCGTCCTCCTTGGTCTTCACCAGGAAGGAACCGATGATGGAGCAGATAATGCCGGTCACTGCCAGGGCCACCGGCAGCAGCAACCCGCCCCAGCCGTAGCCGCCCACGGCGCCCAGGGCAAAGGTGGCGAGAATGGAACCTACGTAGGACTCGTACAGGTCGGCGCCCATGCCGGCCACATCGCCCACGTTGTCGCCCACGTTGTCGGCGATGGTGGCGGGGTTGCGGGGATCATCCTCAGGGATGCCGGCCTCCACCTTGCCCACCAGATCCGCGCCCACGTCGGCGGCCTTGGTGTAGATGCCGCCGCCCACACGGGCAAAGAGGGCCATGAAGGAAGCGCCCATGCCGTTCATGACCATGATGTTGCCCAGGGCAACGGGGTCATTCACGCCGAAGGCATAGCGCAGCAGGAAGAACCAGATGGTAATATCCAGCATGCCCAGGCCCACCACGGTGAAGCCCATGACGGAGCCGGAGGAAAATGCCACCCGCAGGCCCTTGTTGAGGCTCTCGGAGGCCGCCTGGGCAGTCCGGGCATTGGAGTTGGTGGCGATCTTCATGCCGATGAAGCCCGCCAGCATGGACCAGATGCCGCCGGTCAGGAAGGCAAAGGGAGTGAACTTGGAGAGCATCTGCCCGCCGGAGGCGAAGGCGATGATCAGCAAAATCACAAACACCACCACAAACACCTTGGCCACCGTGGTGTACTGATGCTTGAGGTAGGCGTTGGCGCCCTCTCGAATGGAAGCGGCGATCTTGCGCATCTTTTCAGTTCCCTCGGAATAAGACATGACCTTGCCCCGCTGGATCCATGCGAAGGCCAGAGCCAATGCCGCGCCGACAAAACCGATCCAAAACAGGTTTTCCATTTTCTTCACTCCTTATTTGGTTTTTGCTTTCCAGTGCATTTCTATTCTAGCATATGTGAACGTTTTTTCAAGGTAAGATTTTCATGTTTCTTACGCAAACGTTGTAATTTTTACGTTTTGAACAAAAAGTTTGTCTCGGTACAAACATTTTGCCCTCTTTAGGTGCAAAATTTGCGGAAAAACCCGGTTTTTTCAGTGCAAAATTTGCGTTCGTGTAAAAAAAATTCCCCTCCGGGCGGCAGTCGCCAAGAGGGGTCGTAAATTTTGCGTGAAAAACCGCTGTTTTTTGCGAAGAATTTGCGTACTTAATACAGCAGCCAGAAGTCGGTGAACACCCATTCCCCGTCTACCAACTGGTAGGGGAACGAGGCGCACTCCACACCCGTGACGGTCGTCTGGTCGGCAGCCAGCAGATCCACGGTGGCATTGACGCAGTAGGATGTGTCGTCCAGCCGCTCTACCTGCGTGGTCAGGTTCCCCTTACGGCGATCCCGATCCCGGCCGCCGGCAGTGACGTACAGCGCGCCGTCCAACTCCCGATACAGGGGCGTATCCCCGCCGGTAGCCAGCAGCCGCTCCGTCAGCTCCGGGGAAAACACGCTCTGCAGATAGGCCCGCAGATCACTCATGGTCTCCACACCCGGATAATCCACCTTCCAGTAGGTGCGCCCATCCACGCTTTGACTCTCTGCGCCGGCGGGCAGGGGCGTCAGCTCGAACCAGCCGCAGATCTTCTCTGCCCGCTGGTAGGCGTTGAGAATCTCCTCATCCACCAACTGGCGGGATGCATCCTCCACCTGCTCGGCGGCCAGTGCGCCCTCTTCTCCGAACTGCACTGTGTCCGTCTCTTCCTGCAGTACCGGCGCTTCGTCAGTCATCTCCGACGTGGTGCCGTCCGCACCGCAGCCGCACAGGAACAGCACACAGAGCAGTCCCAACAGTATCATCTTCTTTCCCATGGCTCTCCCCCACCTTTCCGCGCCCATCCCGGCTCCGGTCCGGACACGGTCCTCCTTGTGAGTTTATTCTATCAGGACAGTGGGGAAAAATCCACAGAATTCTGCAAGATTCTTCCTTTTTAGTAAAATTTCGCGGTTTGTCCGCGGTCAGTCCGCAAAAAAGAAAAAACCCACGCCGGACGGCGTGGTTCCCTCTTTTTTCGCGTTTCTTACCGCTCGCTGCAGTCCCAATCCTGAGACTGGAAGATCAGATCGTCCACATCGTCAAAAACCAAAAATTCCAGCTTCATATCCACATTCCTCCTTTCCTTTTTGATCGTGACCCAGTATAGCACTCCCGTTTCAAATATGCAAGCGGTTTTTCGTCTAATTATATGAAATTATTGTTAACTTTTTGTGCAATATGGGGATTCTTGTAAAGGATTCGTCAGGGTTTGGCAGAGATCCATTGCAGGCAGAACGGGAGACTGCTATAATACACCATGCAAATAGTTAATAGTATGAATTATATGGAGGCACTGTGATGGAAACTGCCGCACTTCGCCGGGACCTGATCGGTTCCCTGCAAAATGTATATCACCTGGAGGCCTTCGCGGCTCTGGCAGAACTGCTGCAGGGGGAGTCCCTGGTGCTTACCGGCCTGCTCTCTCACCAGGAGGGCGTGGTGCATCCCTCGGATCTGAGCCGGGAGCTGCATCTCTCCCGCCCCAGGATCACCGCCGCCCTGAGCGCCTTGCAGCGAAAGGGCCTCATCGCCATGCACCGCAGTTCCACAGACCGGCGGCGCATCCAGGTGTCCATCACGGAGGCGGGGCGGGAGATCATCGGCGGCCGCCTGGTGCGGATGGAGGCCTATTTTGACAAAATGCTCTCGGGCCTGGGAGAGGCCGACGCCCGGGACCTGATCCGCCTCATTGACCGCTGCGTGGAGGTGATGGAAGCATGAGCGAGCCCTTTGTGGTCTTTGACCATGTCTCAAAAATTTATCAGACCGGAGAGGTGGCCATCAAGGCGGCGGACAACGTCTCCTTTACCGTGGAGCGGGGCGAGTTCGTGGTGATCGTGGGGCCCTCCGGCGCCGGCAAGACCACGGTTTTGAACATGCTGGGAGGAATGGACGGGTGTACCAGCGGCACCATCACCGTGGACGGGGCCGTCATCAGCGGATACAACGCCAAGCAGCTCACCGGCTAACGCCGCCATGACATCGGCTTCGTGTTCCAGTTCTACAATCTGGTACAGAACCTGACGGCCCTGGAAAATGTGGAGCTGGCAGCCCAGATCTGCAAGGATCCCCTGGACGCCGCCACCGTATTGGACGAGGTGGGCCTCACCGACCGGAAGGACAACTTCCCCGCCCAGCTCTCCGGCGGTGAGCAGCAGCGGGTGGCTATCGCCCGGGCCCTGGCCAAAAATCCCAAGCTGCTGCTGTGCGACGAGCCCACCGGTGCTCTGGACGACCAGACCGGCCGGGCCATTTTGAAGCTTTTGCAGGATACCTGCCGTGAAAAGGGCGTGACGGTCATCGTCATCACCCACAACAGCGCCCTGACCCCCATGGCGGACCGGGTCATCCGCATCCGCAACGGCACCGTGTCGGATGAGACGCGCAACGACCACCCCACGCCGGTGGAGGAGATCCAGTGGTAAGGGGCCATTGGGCCTCATGATGCAGCCGGGCATTTGCACCGGAAAAATTTTCAGGAAAGGAGGAGCGTCATGCGCGCCATCAGCAAAGATTTCTGGCGGGAGATCCGCCACACCCGCAGCCGCTTCGCCTCCATCCTGATCCTGGTGGCGCTGGCCGTGGCCTTTTTGTCCGGCCTGCGGGCCACCGCTCCGGACATGAAGGATACCTGCGACAGCTACCTGGACAGCCGCAGCTTTATGGACATCCAGGTGATGGCTACCCTGGGCCTGACGGAGGAAGACCTGGACACCCTGTGCGCCCAGGAGGGCATTGCCTCCGGGGAAGCCTGCTGGGTCATCGACGCCTTCACCCAGGCGCCGGGGCTGGAGGTGGTGGTGAAAGTCCACTCCCTGCCCCAGGAACTGAACCTCCCCACCCTCACCGCCGGGCGGATGCCTGAGAAGGCAAACGAGTGCGTGGTGGAAGAGCACCTTTTGGATCTTTTGAACCTGGAGTTGGGCGGCACTCTGGATCTGGCCACCTCCGGGGACTATGCCGACGCCCTCACCGGCACCACCTTCACCGTGGTGGGTACGGTAGTGAGCCCCCTGTACATCAGCGCCGAGCGGGGCACCTCCACCCTGGGCACCGGACAGGTGTCCGCCTATCTGTACCTGCCCCGGGAGGCCTTTGCCCTGGATTATTACACCACCTTCTATCTGACGGTGGAGGGAGCCGGAGAGGAGACCGCTTTCTCCCCAGAGTACGACGATCTGGTGGACGGCGTGGTAGACGCCTTGGAGCCTGTGGGGAAGGCGCGTTCCCAGCTGCGCCGGGAGAGCCTGGTGGACGAGGCCAACGAAAAGCTGGACGAGGCCCAGCAGGAGCTGGATGAGGCCAAGGCGGAGGCGGAGGAAGAGCTCTCCGATGCGGAGCAGGAGCTCTCCGACGCCCGGAAAGAACTCTCCGACGGCTGGGCGGAGCTGGCCGACGCGGAGATCACGCTGGAGCAGGAGACCGCCGACGCGGAGCAGGAGCTCGCCGACGGGGAGCAGGAGCTCGCCGACGCCCTGGTGGAACTGAACGACGGCGAGGCAGAATACGCCGACGGCCTGGCAGAGTACCAGGACGGCCTGCGGGACTATCAGGATGGTCTGGCGGAATATGAGGAAAACAAGGAGAAAGTGGAGGAGGGCTGGGAGGAATACGAAGACGGATACCGGCAATACCTGGACGGCAAGGAGGAGCTCGCCGACGCCTACCGCCAGCTGCGAAACGGCGAAGCAGAGTACGCCGACGGCAAGGCACAGCTGGACGGGTTCGTGGAATCCTACCTGCTGACCCGCTCCTCCCTCTCCGGCTACGGCTCCTCCGACGCCCTGGGCAGCGCCCTGATGCGGGGGGACAGCAACGCCTACTCGGCAGTCAACAGCGCCCTTGGGGAGATCGGGCTGGAAATCCAGGAGCTTCAGGAGGCCGTATCCCAGCTGGACCGGCTGGAGGCGGCGCAGTCCCAGCTCTCCCAGGGAGTCTACCAGGCACAGGATCAGGTGACGGTGCTGGAGGGACAGGTGGCCGAGCTGCAGGAACAGTTGGAAAATCCGGCTCTTTCTCCGGAAGAACAGGCTGCCCTGACGGAACAGCTGGCGCAGGCGCAGGAGGGCCTGTCCCAGGCCCAGGAATCTTTAAAGGGCCTCCAGGCAGACCTGGGCGCCGCGGAAGCGGGCCTTGCTATCATCGATAAACAGCTGGCAGACCGGGGCATGGACCGCCGCGGCGCCCGGGCGGCCCTGGATACCCTGGAAAGCGCCCAGGACCAGATGCCCGGCAGCGCCGACGCCCTGGCGGAGAACTATCAGCTGCTGCGCCGGTCCAAGGCGGAGCTGGAGTCCGGATGGGCAGAATACTACGACGGTCTGGAACAGCTCCAAGACGCCAAGGAAGAACTGGACGACGCCAAAGCGGAGCTGGAGGACGCCGATGAGCAGCTTGCCGACGGCTGGGAGGAGCTGGAGGATGCCAGACGCCAGTTGGAGGAAGCGGAAACAGAACTGGTGGACGGACGGGCGGAACTGGACGACGGCTGGCGGGAATACTACGACGGCCTCCAGGAGCTCTCCGACGGCCGGGAGGAGCTGAAAACCAAGGTGGCCGACGCCCAGGCGGAGATCGCCGACGGACGCCGGGAACTCCAGGACGGTGAGGCGGAATATGCCGACGGCTACCAGGAGTACCTGGAGGGCAAGGCGGAGGCGGAGGAGAAGATCGCCGACGCGGAGAAAGAGCTTGCCGACGCCCGCCGGAAGATCGCCGACATTGGGGACAGCGACTGGTACATCCTCAGCCGGGACTCCAACCCCGGCTACCTGGGCTTCGGCCAGGACGCCGACCGGATGGCCAACCTGGCCTCGGTGTTCCCGGTGCTGTTCTTCCTGGTGGCGGCCCTGGTGTGCCTGACCACCATGACCCGCATGGTGGAGGAGCAGCGGGTGCAGATCGGCTCTCTCAAGGCCCTGGGCTATACCCGCTGGACCATCTCCCGCAAGTATCTGGGCTACGGCCTGCTGCCCGCCCTCGCCGGCGGCCTCCTGGGCCTTGCCATCGGCTTTACCCTCTTCCCCAAGATGATCTTCACCGCCTACCAGATCATGTACGATGTGCCGGACATCATCCTGTCCGTCTATCCTACCATCGCTCTGGGCTCTCTGGGCGCGGCGGTGGCCTGCACCACCGTGCCCACCCTGGCGGCATGCCTTTCCTCCCTGCGGGAGTCCCCCGCCGCTCTGATGCGGCCCCGGGCCCCCAAGGCCGGCAAACGGGTGCTGCTGGAATACATCCGCCCCCTGTGGCGGCGTATGAGCTTCAACTACAAGGTCACTGCCCGGAACCTGCTGCGCTACCAGAAGCGGTTCTGGATGACAGTGGCGGGCATCGGCGGGTGCACGGCCCTCATCATCGCGGGCTTCGGCCTGCGCTCCTCCCTGCTGACCACCATGGACGTCCAGTACCAGGAGATCTACCACTACGACGCCCAGGTGGCGGTGGCGGACAACCTGCTGGACTCCGAGCGGGAGGCCATCGACGATTTCTTCCGGGAGGATGCGGACATCACTGCGGCCCTGCCCTGCGGACTCACCAGCGTCACGGCGGAATCGGATACCTACTCCACCACCGCCTATCTCCAGACGGTAGACCCGGAGGCCCTGGGGGACTTTGTGACGCTGCGGACCATGGACAGCGGCGAGGCCATCACCGTGCCCGATGACGGCGCCGTCATCGACCAGAAGCTCTCGGAGCTGCTGGACATCGGCCCGGGAGACACCTTCACCGTGGACGGCGACAGCCGGGCGGAGATCCGGGTGGCCGCTGTGACGGAGCACTATCTGGGCCACTTCATCTACCTCTCCCCCGCCTATTATGAGACGGTATTCGGCGAGGCCCACACAGAAAACGCCTATCTGGTGGATCTCGCGGACAACTCCCAGGAATCCTGCGACGCCGTGTTTGCCAAGCTCATGGACCTCTCCGGCGTGGTATCCGCCACCCGGATGCTCTCCACCCGGGATACCTACCAGAACTCCATGGAGCGCATCGACTTCGTGGTGGTCATCGTGATCCTCTCCGCCGCCGCCCTGGCCATGGTGGTGCTCTACAACCTCAGCAACATCAACATCACCGAGCGGCGCCGGGAGCTGGCCACCATCCGGGTGCTGGGCTTCTACGACCGGGAGGTCTCCGCCTACGTCAACCGGGAGAATGTGGTGCTGACCATTTTCGGCATTCTCTTCGGAATCCTGCTGGGGCATGTGCTCCATGTGTGGCTGGTGCGGTCCGTGGAGATCGACCTCATGATGTTCGGCCGGGACACGGATCCCATGGCCTATCTGTGGGCTGCCCTCCTGACCGCCGCCTTTTCCGCCGCCGTGAGTCTGCTGTCCCACCGGAAAATGCAGCACATCGATATGGTGGAATCCCTGAAAAGTGCGGAATAACCCGGGAAAAAATCCGTTCTTTGTACATTTTTTCTCTCGCCATGGAAACAGTACCTGTGCTATAATGTTAGCCGTGCCTTCGGGCACGGCTAACTTGCTGTTTTTCTCGCCTTCTGGCGGGTTTGATTTTTTCGGAAGGAGGCGGCTTCATGGCAGGACGACGCACACGCAGGCGGCGCTCTTTTCCCGGTAAGATCGCCCTGCTGGCGGTGCTGATCCTCTCAGCCGTTCTTTTCTTCCGCTGGGACAATACCGCTTTGCAGGTGACGGAGACCACGGTTTCCCTTGCGAACCTGCCGGCAGGCTTTGACGGCTGCCGCCTGGCGGTGCTCCGGGACCTCCACGGGGCGGAATTCGGGGAGGACAACGCCGACCTCTTTGCCGCCGTATTGCAGGCAAAGCCCGACTATATCTTCTACCTGGGAGACCTGGAGGACCGCTACCGGGGCCCCGTCCCCGGCTACGCCGAGACGGTGGCGGCAGGCCTTGCCGCCATTGCCCCCACCTACTATGTCACCGGCAACCACGAATGGGCCATTGGAGACGTACCGCAGCTCAAAGAACGGTTGCGGGAAAACGGAGTCACCGTCCTCTCCAACCAGTTCGTACCTCTGGAGCGAAACGGCGACGTCATCATCCTGGCGGGCATCGACGATCCCAACGGCTACGCCGACCAGGAGACCCCAGAGGAACTGGCCGCGGAGCTCACTGCCGCCTGCGGGGAGGATGCTTTCTGGATCCTGCTGGCCCATCGCAACGACCATTTTCCCGGGCAGTACAGCCTGCTGGGGGCGGATCTGGTGCTCTCCGGCCACGGCCACGGCGGCATGATCCGCCTGCCGGGCACCGACGGACTCATCTCCACAGACCGGACCCTGTTTCCCTCCTATACGGCGGGACTTTACTACGAAAATGGCTCCACCCTCTTTGTCACCCGGGGCCTGGGTAACTCCGGCCCCTCCTTCCGGCTGTTCAACCGGCCGGAGGTGGCCATGGTGACGCTGGCGCAGGGCTGAAACGGCCCCTTTCAACAGAAGATAACCGAGGTTTTCCATGGAAACATTCAACGCCGGACAATTTGATATCGCCGTCATCGGCGCCGGACACGCAGGCATTGAGGCGGCGCTGGCCGCCGCCCGGCTGGGGATGGAGACCATCGTCTTTACCATCAACCTGGATGCCGTGGGCAACATGCCCTGCAACCCCGCTATCGGCGGCACCGGCAAGGGCCACCTGGTGCGGGAGCTGGACGCTCTGGGCGGCGAGATGGCAAAGGCCGCCGACGAGTGCTGCATCCAGTACCGCCTTTTGAACAAGGGCAAGGGCCCCGCCGTTTGGAGCCTCCGGGCCCAGGCGGACCGGCGGAAATACCAGGCCTATATGAAATACGCCCTGGAACGCCAGGAGCATCTCACCGTCCGCCAGGGGGAAGTGGTGGAGATCCGCACGGAAGACGGCGCAGTCAGCGCCGTGGTGCTCTCCACCGGGGCGGTCTTTTCCGTCCAGGCCGTGATTCTGGCCACCGGCACCTACCTCTCCGGCCGCACCATCGTGGGCGAGTGCGTGGAGGACTCCGGCCCCGACGGCATGCACGCCGCCCTCCGTCTGACGGACTCCCTGCACCACTTGGGACTGCCGCTGCGGCGGTTCAAAACCGGAACGCCTCCCCGGGTCAACGCCCGCAGCGTGGACTTTGACGTGATGGAGCTCCAGGAGGGTGACCGGCTGCCGGTGCCCTTCTCCTACTCCACCCGGGAAACACCGGAGAACAAGGCCGTGTGCTACCTCACCTGGACCACGGAGGAGACAAAGCGCATCGTGCTGGAAAATCTGGATCGGGCCCCCATGTACTCCGGCGTCATCGAGGGCGTCGGGCCCCGGTACTGTCCCTCCTTTGAGACCAAGGTCGTCCGCTTTCCGGACAAGCTCCGCCACCAGCTCTTTGTGGAGCCCATGGGGCTTGAGACCGAGGAAGTCTATATCCAAGGCTTCTCCTCCTCCATGCCGGAGGAAGTGCAGATCCGGATGCTCCACAGCGTGCCGGGCCTTACTCACGCGGTGATGACCCGTCCGGCCTACGCCATCGAATACGACTGCATCGATCCCCTGGCCCTCTCCCCCACTCTGGAGGTGAAGGCGGTGCCGGGCCTCTACGGCGCGGGACAGTTCAACGGCTCCTCCGGCTACGAGGAGGCCGCTGTCCAGGGCTTTGTGGCCGGCGTCAACGCCGTCCGCAAGCTCCGGGGGCAGGAGCCCTTTATCCTCTCCCGGTCGGAGAGCTACATCGGCACCCTCATCGACGACCTGGTGACCAAGGGAACCAATGAACCCTACCGCATTATGACCAGCCGCAGCGAGTACCGCCTGCTGCTGCGCCAGGACAACGCCGACCTGCGGCTCACCCGCCGGGGCTATGAAATCGGCCTGGTGGGGGAAGAGCGGCTGCGGGAAGTGGAGGAAAAATACGCAGCGGTGGACCGGGAGATCGCCCGGCTCACCCACACCGGCGCCTCCCCCTCTCCGGCGCTTTCGGCGTTCCTGGCAGAAAAGGGCACCGCCGACGTCACCGACGGCTGTCCCCTCATCGCCCTGCTGCGCAGGCCCCAGATCCACTACGCCGACCTCTCCCCCTTTGATCCCCAGCGTCCCGCCCTCTCCGGCGACATCGCCGAGCAGGTGGAGATCTCCGTCAAGTACGCCGGATATATCCAGCGCCAGCAAAAGCAGGTGGAGGACTTCCGGAAAATGGAGGCCCGGCGCCTGCCCCCGGATCTCGATTACCACGCCATCCAGGGGCTGCGTCTGGAGGCCCGGGAAAAGCTCTCCGTCGTGCGCCCGGCGGATCTGGGACAGGCCAGCCGCATCAGCGGCGTGTCCCCGGCGGATCTCACCGCTTTGATGATCTATCTGGAGCGGTAAGCCCGCTCCCCCTTCGTGACATTTTCCGGCGGAGACCCCGCCGTACACACACAGCCAAAGAGAGAAAGGAACTCGCCCATGATCATCGATCTCACCCACACCATCTGCCCGGAGATGCCCGTCTATCCCGGTACCGTCTCCCCCACCCTGGAGACCGCCGCCACCATCAGCCGCAACGGCTGGCGGGAGACCCGGCTTTCCATCTCCTCCCACACCGGCACCCATATGGACGCCCCCGCCCACATCCTGCCGGAGGGCTCCACCCTGGATCAGCTTCCCCCCTCCCAGTTCTACGGCCGGGCCGTGGCCCTGGATGTGACCCATTTGGAGGGCGGCGTCATCACCGCCGAGTATCTGCGCTCCCAGAACGGGCTGCTGCGCACGGCGGACTTCGTTCTCTTCTACACCGGCTGGGAAAAGCGGTGGAACACCGACGCCTTCTTTGGGGACACCTTCCCGGTGCTGGATCAGGAGGCCGCCAAGTATCTGGTCTCCTGCGGCCTCAAGGGCGTGGGCACCGACGCCTTCGGCGTGGACCGCATCGCCGACGGAGATTTCCCCGCCCACAAGATCCTCCTCCAGGGCGGACTGGTGATTTTGGAAAACCTGTGTCTGAAAAAGGTCGTGGGCCGCACGGACTTTATGCTCATGGCCCTGCCCATGAAATATGAACACGCCGACGGCGCCCCCGTCCGGGCAGTGGCCCAGCTGGGCGGCGACACGGCGGAAAAGGAGATGGAACAGGCGTGAAACTGTTTCTGGCCATTCTGGTGTGCAAGCTGGGACGGGCGGTAGGCCGTCTCGTGGGCAAGGGAAGCTCCCTGCCCGGCAAGGCCGCATTGAAGATCTGCCCGGATATCCTCTCCCGGGTCCGTCTGCCGGAGCACATTATCGCCGTCACCGGGTCCAACGGAAAGACCTCCACAGTGGAGATGATCGCCGCCATTTTGCGGGCGGGCGGCAAAACCGTGGTCTACAACCAGGAGGGCTCCAACCAGATCGAGGGCGTCACCACCACGGTGCTCACCCATGCCACCCTCACCGGACGGGTTCTGGCGGATGTGCTGCTGCTGGAGTCCGACGAGCGCTACGCCGCCCACAGCTTCAAGTTCTTCCACCCCACGCAGTTCGTTATCACCAACCTCTACCGGGATCAGCTGACCCGCAACGGCCATCCCGAGTGGGTCTATGACGCCATTCTTCCGGCCATCCACCCGGACACGGAGCTGCTGCTCAACGCTGACGATCCTCTGGTATCCTGCTTTGCCCGGGGACATGAGAAGGTGAAGTGGTTTGGCCTGGATCCCCAGGTCCTCTCCCTGCCCGCTCCCACCGGCGTCTACCACGACGGTGCCTACTGCCCGGTGTGCAAGGGGCCCATGGAGTACGGCTCCGTCCACTATAACCACATCGGCGACTTCCGCTGCACCCGCTGCGGACACCGCCGCCATGAGACGGATTTCACCGTCACCGCCGCGGATCTGGATCGGGGCATCCTGACGTTGGACAATGCCGTCACCGTGGAGCTGGCCTTCCGCAGCATCTACAATGTCTACAACATTCTGGCGGCCTACAGCGTCTGCCGCACCATCGGCATCGCCGCGGACACCGCCGCCGGAGTCATCAGCAACTATGTGCTCAAAAACGGCCGCATGCAGACCTTCACCCTGGGCGCCCACCACGGTACACTGCTGACCTCCAAACACGAAAACTCCATCGCCTACGACACCAACCTGCGCTATATCCGCTCCACAGACAAGCCCTGCACGGTGCTGGTGATCGTGGACGCCGTCAGCCGCAAGTACTTCACCAGTGAGACCAGCTGGCTGTGGGACATCGACTTCGATCTTCTGAGCTGCCCCCATGTGGGGAAGATCATCCTCTCCGGCCGCTACTGCAACGACCTGGCCATGCGGTTCTCCTTCACCTCCATTCCCCAGGAGCGGCTGGAAGTCATCCCCGAGATCCCCGCCGCCGCCCAGACCCTTCAGGAGTCCGGGGACGAGGCGCTGTACGTGGTGACCTGTTTCTCCGACCGGGACAAGCTGCTGGATCTGCCGAAAGTGAAAAAGGAGGCCTGAGCCATGGAATTTCGTTTTCTGCATCTCTATCCCGATCTCATGAGCCTCTACGGAAGCTATGCCAACGTCTCCGTGCTGGTGCGCCAGCTGGAGCTGCTGGGCCACAGCGTCCGCGTGGAGGCCGTGGCCCCCGGGGACACCGCCAGCCTCTCCGGCGCCGATTTCCTCTTTCTGGGCGCCGGTACCGAGCGCAGCCAGGCTGCGGCGCTGGAAGCCCTCTCTTCCATGGCAGGGGACATTCGCTCCGCTGCCGGAGACGGGCTGCCCATGCTCTTTGCCGGCACCGCCATGGAGCTGTTGGGCGCCTCTGTCACCGGGCGGGACGGCCAGTGCCGCAAGGGCCTGGAAGTGGCATCCTTTACCGCCGTGCAAGGGGACAAGCGCATCGTGGGCGACCTGTACGGCACCTCGGATCTCTATGATGAGCCGGTGGTGGGCTTTATGAACAAGTGCGCCGTGATCTCCGGCGTGGAGACACCTCTCATCACCGCCTGTGCCATGGGCTTCGGCAATGAGCGAGAGGGGGGCCCGGAGGGCTTCCACCGGGATAACGTCTTTGCCTCGGAGCTCACCGGCCCCCTGCTGGTGAAAAACCCGGGGATGCTGCGGGCCGTTACCGACGCCGTGTGTGCCCGGCGTGGTGTGACGCTGCCGGAGGAGCTGCCCCATCTGCCCTATCAGCAGGAGGGCTTTGCGGTAACGGCGGAGCAGCTGCGGCTGCGCTGCGAGGCTCCCAAAGCCTGAACCACTCTTACAATGGTATAAAAAACACCCCGAAGCTGTGCTTCGGGGTGTTTTTTTGTTCTTACGCCTCCAGATAATCCCACAGGCGGGTGAGAAGCACCGCGGTTTGGGCACGGGTGGCGGTGCCGCCGGGGGCCAGCGTGCCGTCGGCACGGCCCTGGAGCACGCCCACGTCCACGGCCCAGGCCATGGCCTCCCGGGCATAGGACTCCACAGCAGCGGCGTCGGGCCAGGCGGAGAGGTCCCCCTGTGCATCCCCCGCCTTACCCAGCCAGGAGGCGTAGCGGAAGAGAATGGCTGCAAGCTGCTGGCGGGTCAGGGGTGCATCCGGGCGGAAGGTGCCGTCCTCGTAGCCCTCCAGGATCCCCTTCTGAGCAGCCCAGGTAACGGCTTTGGCGTAATAGCTGTTCTGGTCCACATCCCGGAAGGGCACGGAACCGGAAGCGGCGGGCGTTCCTTCCATCCGGTAGAGGATGGCGGAGAGCATCCCCCGGGTCACCGTTCCCGCCGGGGTGAAGGTGGCGTCGGTGGTGCCGTTCATCCAGCCCTCCTCATATACCCGGAGCACGGCCTCGGCATACCAGGCACCGGCAGGCACGTCCCGGAAGGGCGTTGCGGAAAAGGCGGTGCAGGCGCTGGAGATGAGCTCCGCCTCCGCGTCCTGGGAGAGCTCCCAGAAGCCGATGCCCCCCAGCTCCCGCTCTGCCGCCAGCCCGGCTTTTGCGGCAATGGAGGTGACGTCGTCATAGGAGATAAAGGCGCCGTTTCCGTAGAGATAGGGCACCTGAGCGGTGGCGTGGCGGAGCTTGCGGTAAGAGCTGCTGCTCAGGTAACTCTTTTTCAGCTGGTTATAGGTGACGGATTTTGCGGAGGTAAAGGTGCTGTAAAGGCCGCTGTTGGTGCTGCGCACCCCCTGGTATATGTAGCCGTAGAGGGGCATGCCCAGCACCAGCTTCTCCGCCGGGACGCCGGCTTTCAGCCAGGCATCCACTGCCGCGTCCACGCTGGACCGATACTGGGGCGAGGACTCTGTGGGCGTGTAGAGAGGCGCATTCAGATCTGCGTAACGGTCCCAGGGGCCGTGGAGATCATAGGCCATCAGGAACACGTGATCCACGATCTCCGCCACCGCCCGGGGCTGGATGTTGGCCAGGTACCCGGTTCCCGCCGCTCCGGCAATGGTGAGCACGTATTCCTTCCCGTCCCGGCGCTCCTGTTTATCCAGGGCATCCCGGATGGCCCGGAGCAGCAGCGTGAAGTTCTCCCTGTCCGCGGGCCGGTGAATCACCCCCGGCTGGCCGCCGGAGACTGGATACTCCCAGTCCAGGTCGATGCCGTCCAGGCTGTGGGCGGTGAGGAGGTTCACGCAGCTCTGGGCAAAGGTCTCCCGCCCCTTGGCGGTGGAAGCCACGTCGGAGAAATAGGTGGAGTAGTCCCAGCCGCCCACGGATAGCACGATCCGCAGCTGTGGATTCCGCTTTTTCAGGGCCAGGAGGCCCTGGAAATTCTTTTTGTCCTGGGTGGGGTTGTCCAGTACCAGTTTCCCGGTATCGCCGTCAATGGCGGCAAAAGCATAGTTGATCTGGGTCAGCTGCTCCGCCGGGACGTCGCCGGGGGCATAGCCCAGATAGGAAGACCAGCCGGCGTAATAGCCCACCACCTCTCCGGCTGCGGCGGAAGATGCGGTGGATTGGGCTCCGGTAGAGCCGGCGGGAGACGTCAGCAGGGGCAGCGTCAGGCACACCGCCGCCAGCCATGCCGCTGCCCGCCGGAGGGGATTGCGCTTGCGCATGGAAGTTGCTCCTTTCAAGCCCCGGGAGGGGGTATCATTGTCCCCCCTATGATACCAGAGCCCCGTTCCGCCCTGCAACGGACAACTTCTGGAAGGGCTCCCAGCCGTTCCCCATGCACGGATTCCCCTTTCCCGGGAAAAGACCCCGCAGGTGAAAAAAGAGCCCCTGTCCGATTGGACAGGGGCTCTTCATTTCCCGGTTCAGCTCAGGAGACAGGGCATCAGCCCTCGTACATGGCCTTGAGCTTGAGCAGGTGATCGTACCGCTCCATAGCAGCCTTCTCGTTGCGCTGGAACAGCTCGGTAGCGCGGTCGGGGAACTCGCGGGTCAGACGGCTGTAACGGGCCTCGTTCATCAGGAACTCCTGATAGCCGCCCTTGGGCTCCTTGGAGTCCAGGGTGAACTTGGCACCCTCAGCAGCCGGGTTGAAGCGGAACAGGTTCCAATAACCGCAATCCACAGCCTTCTTCATTTCCTTCTGGCAGTTCATCATGCCGCCCTTGATGGAGTGCATCTCGCAGGGAGCGTAGCCAATGATCAGGGACGGGCCGTGATAGGCCTCGGCCTCCTGGATGGCCTTCAGGGTCTGAGCGGGGTTGGCGCCCATGGCCACCTGAGCCACATAGATGTAGCCGTAGCTCATGGCGATCTCCGCCAGGGACTTCTTCTTGATCTCCTTACCGGCAGCGGCAAACTGTGCCACCTGGCCGATGTTGGAGGCCTTGGAAGCCTGTCCGCCGGTGTTGGAGTAAACCTCGGTATCGAAGACGAAGATGTTCACATCGTTGCCGGAGGCAAGGACATGGTCCACGCCGCCGAAGCCGATATCGTAAGCCCAGCCGTCGCCGCCGAAGATCCACATGGACTTCTTGCACAGGAACTCCTTGTCGGCCAGGATGGTCTTGGAGTACGGGCAGTCGGGATCGGCTTCCAGAGCAGCAATCAGCTTCTCGCAGGCAGCCTTGTTGGCCTCGTAGTCCTCCATGGTAGCCAGGTACTCTTCGCAGGCAGCCTTCTTCTCAGCGCTCTCGGTCACACCGGCCAGCTCACGGATCTTGTCCGCCAGACGGTTGCGGGTGGCCTGCTGGCCCAGATACATGCCCAGGCCGTGCTCGGCGTTATCCTCGAACAGGGAGTTGGACCAAGCGGGGCCGTGGCCTTCCTTATTGGTGCAATAGGGAGAGGTGGCAGCGGGTCCGCCCCAGATGGAGGAGCAGCCGGTGGCGTTGGAGATGTACATGTGATCGCCGAAGAGCTGGGTGATGAGACGGGCATAGCTGGTCTCGGCGCAGCCGGCGCAGGAGCCGGAGAACTCCAGCATGGGCTGCTTGAACTGGCTGCCCTTAACGGTGTTGTCCTGCATATCCTTCTTCTCGGAGACCTCGGCGACGCAGTAGTTGAAGACCTCCTGCTGAGCAGCCTCCTGCTCCTGAGGCACCATGGTCAGAGCGCCCACGGGGCACTGGCCCACGCACACGGCGCAGCCCATGCAGTCCAGAGGAGACACAGCCATGGTGTACTTGTAAACGCCCTTGCCCTTGCCGGCCTTGATGTCCACAATCTTGGCAGCGGCGGGAGCCTTAGCGGCCTCCTCCTCAGTCAGAGCGTAGGGACGAATGGTGGCGTGGGGGCAGACATAGGCGCAGTTGTTGCACTGGATGCACTTGGTGGAATCCCAGGTGGGGACGTTCACCGCGACACCGCGCTTCTCGTAAGCGGCAGCGCCCAGCTCGAACTGGCCGTCCACGTGCTTGACGAAAGCGGAGACGGGCAGAGAGTCGCCGTCCATCTTGTCCACGGGATCCAGAATGGTCTTGACCTGCTCCACCAGCTCGGGCTTGCCGGTGAGGACGGTGGTATCAGCCACATCCTGTGCATCGGCCCAGTCGGCGGGCACGTCGAACTTCTTGTACGCAGTGGCACCAGCATCGATGGCCTTGTGGTTCATGTCCACGATGTCCTGGCCCTTCTTCAGGTAGGAGTGGGTGGCAGCGTCCTTCATGTACTGGACAGCCTCAGCCTCGGGCATCACCTTGGCCAGAGAGAAGAAGGCAGACTGCAGAATGGTGTTGGTGCGCTTGCCCATGCCGATCTTGGCAGCCAGGTCGATGGCGTCGATGGTGTAGACCTGGATGTTGTTCTTGGCGATGTAGCGCTTGGAAGCAGCGTCCAGATGGTGGCTCAGCTCCTCATCGCTCCACTGGCAGTTGATGAGGAAGGTGCCGCCGGGCTTCACATCACGGACGATGGGGAAGCCCTTGGTGATGTAGGAAGGCACATGGCAGGCCACAAAGTCGGCCTTGTTGATGTAATAGGAGGACTTGATGGGCTTGTCGCCGAAGCGCAGGTGGCTGACGGTGACGCCGCCGGTCTTCTTGGAGTCATACTGGAAGTATGCCTGAACATACTTGTCGGTATGGTCGCCGATGATCTTGATGGAGTTCTTGTTGGCGCCGACAGTACCGTCGCCGCCCAGGCCCCAGAACTTGCACTCGATGGTGCCCTCGGGAGCCACGCCGGGAGCGGGCTTCTCCTCCAGGCTGAGGTGAGTGACATCGTCCACGATGCCGATGGTGAACTCGCGCTTCATCTCGTCCTTGTTCAGCTCGTCATAGACAGCGAACACAGAAGCGGGCGGAGTATCCTTGCTGCCCAGACCATAACGGCCGCCGATGACCTTGACGTCGGTCTTGCCGGCGTTGGCCAGAGCGGTGACAACATCCATGTACAGAGGCTCGCCCTGGGAGCCGGGCTCCTTGGTGCGGTCCAGCACAGCGATCTTCTTGCAGGTGGCGGGGATGGCGGCAAGCAGCTTGTCGGCCCGGAAGGGACGATACAGATGCACCTTCACCATGCCGACCTTCTCGCCCTGGGCGGTCATGTAGTCGATGACCTCCTCGGCGACGTCGCAGATGGAGCCCATGGCGATGATGACCCGCTCAGCGTCGGGAGCGCCATAGTAGTTGAAGAGCTGATAGTTGGTGCCCAGCTTCTCGTTGACCTTGTGCATGTACTTCTCCACAACGTCGGGCAGGGCGTTGTAGTAGGAGTTGCAGGCCTCACGATGCTGGAAGAAAATATCGCCGTTCTCGTGAGAGCCGCGCATGTTGGGGCGCTCAGGATTCAGGGCGTGCTTGCGGAACGCGGCAACGGCGTCCATGTCGCACATTTCCTTCAGATCGTCGTAATCCCACACGGCAACCTTCTGGATCTCGTGAGAGGTGCGGAAGCCGTCGAAGAAGTTGATGAAGGGAACGCGGCCCTCGATGGCGGCCAGATGGGCCACGGGAGCCAGATCCATAACCTCCTGGGGATCGTTCTCGCACAGCATGGCAAAGCCGGTCTGACGGCAGGCCATGACGTCGGAGTGATCACCGAAGATGTTCAGGGCGTGAGAAGAAACGGTACGGGCGGAGACGTGGAACACGCAGGGCAGCAGCTCGCCGGCGATCTTGTACATGTTGGGGATCATCAGCAGCAGGCCCTGAGAGGCCGTGTAGGTGGTGGTCAGTGCACCGGCGGCCAGAGAGCCGTGCACAGTACCGGACGCGCCGGCCTCGGACTGCATCTCCACAACCTTGACAGTGGTGCCGAAGATGTTCTTCTGACCAGCGGCAGCCCACTGGTCCACCAAGTCTGCCATGGGAGAGGACGGGGTAATCGGATAGATACCCGCCACTTCGGTAAACGCATAGCTGACGTATGCAGCCGCGTTGTTACCGTCCATGGACTTGAACTTTCTTGCCATAAACTTACCTCCTATTTTTGCTGCCGGGAGGGCAGCATCTTGCCAAAACACGAATCTCGGACGCTCCCCCGATTTTCATGCGCTAGTATTATATCACTTGTCCCTTGACATGTAAACGGGCACTTTGTTATTTTTTGCACAATTTTTATCTTTTCTGCGGATAGGACAAAAGCCCTCCGGTTTTTTGGTGAGTTTTTCGGTGAATGGGTTCCCTATTTTCCCCATCTGTGGTAGAATTCTGGCAGAATCATGCGCCGCAGGTGCCGGCGCAAGCGAGGTGAGGGGTATGGTGGTATCGGTGCGGTCCCTGGGACTGGGGGGCGTTTGCGGATATGAGGTCCGGGCGGAGTGTTTCCTCTCCGGCGGCCTGCCCGCTTTCGATGTGGTGGGACTGCCGGACACCGCCGTGCGGGAAGCCCGGGAGCGGGTTCGGGACGCCGTGAAAAACTGCGGCGCCAAGTTCCCCGTCAGCCGCATTACGGTCAATCTCGCCCCGGCGGGGCAGAAAAAAGCGGGCACGGTGTATGACCTTCCTATTTTCATTGGAATCCTGGCGGCGTCCGGAGAGCTGCCCCCTCCCCCGGCGGACGCAGCCTTTATCGGAGAGCTGTCCCTGACGGGGTCGCTGCGTGGGATCCCCGGCGTGCTGCCCATGGCTCTGGCGGCCCGGGAGGCGGGAATCCGGCAGCTGTTCGTTCCGGCGGAGAACGCCGCGGAGGCCACCTTGGCAGGCGGGCTCACGGTCTACGGCGTGGAGACGGTAGCGGACCTTGCCGCCCACCTGCGGGGGGAGGCGCCCCTCTCCCCCGCTCCGGCCTGGGAGCCGGAGGCGGAAACGGAAGACCTGCCGGACCTGAGGGACGTGATGGGACAGGAAAACGTGAAGCGGGCACTGGAGATCGCCGCGGCAGGAGGCCATAACCTGCTGATGATCGGCTCGCCGGGCTCCGGCAAATCCATGCTGGCCAAGCGGCTGCCCTCCATCCTCCCGGAGATGACCCGGGCGGAGGCCCTGGAGACCTCCGGTATTTGGTCGGTGGCGGGGATGACGGATCCGGGACACCCCCTGCTGACCCGGCGGCCCTTCCGCGCGCCCCATCACACGGCATCCGCCGCGGCGCTGGCAGGAGGCGGCCCGGCCATGCGGCCCGGGGAGATCAGTCTGGCCCACAACGGCGTGCTCTTCCTGGACGAGCTGCCGGAATTCCACCGGGATGTGCTGGAGGCCCTGCGCCAGCCCCTGGAGGATGGGACGGTAACGGTGGCCCGGGCCGGCGGAACGCTGCACCTGCCCGCCCGGTTCCAGCTGGTCTGCGCCATGAACCCCTGCCGGTGCGGCTGGCGGGGCCATCCCTCGGGGCGGTGCACCTGCTCGGACCGGGAGGTGGCCAAGTACGTGGAGAAGATATCCGGGCCGCTGCTGGACCGCATCGACCTCCACGTGAGCGTTGCCCCGGTGGAGTATGAGGCCATGCGGCGGCGGGAGACGCCGGAATCCTCGGCAACCGTGCGGGAGCGGGTAGAAGCCGCCCGGGCCATCCAGCGCAGGCGCTATGCGGGAACGGACACCGCCTGCAACGCCCAGATGACCCCGCCCAGATCGCCGCCTTCTGCCGTCTGGATGGTGCCGGGGACGCCCTGATGAAAGGTGCCTTCCAGCGGATGGGCCTCACGGCCCGGAGCCACGACCGGGTACTGCGGGTGGCCCGAACCATCGCGGATCTGGAGGGTGAGACGGAGATCAGCGCCGCCCACATCGCCGAGGCGGTGCAGTTCCGAAACACCGACATTTTAAAGGGATAAGCAAAGCGCCCGGCTTTTGGCCGGGCGCTTTTTTGCGCATTCAGCGGATGAAGTTGGTCATGGTGCGGGGGAAGCTCTCCGGCGGGGGCAGGGTCTCCCGGGTGGCGGAGAGGACCTTCACCATCCAGGCCATGTCACGGCCCAGGCGGGCGGCCACCTCCACGCCCTCGGTATCGGCCAGGGCCTCGCCGGGATCGGCGCCGTGGACGGCGCCCCAGTAGTCGGAGGTCACCAGGACCATTTCCATGGCGTTCATGGTACCCAGGAGCTGCTGATAGGTCTCCATACCACCGGAGCGGCGGAGGGTACACAGGGCGCCGCCCACCTTGTGGGCAAACTGGTTGACGCCGCAGCCAGCAGCAAGCATCATCCGGTCCAGGACGCACTTCATACCGCCGGCAATGCCGCCGTGGTAGACGGGAGAGGCCAGGAGGATGCCGTCGGCGGCGCAGCAGGCGGCGATGACATCGTTGACGGCATCGTCCGTCTGGACGCAGCGGAGGCTGCCGGTATTCAGGCAGTGGTAGCAGGCCATGCAGGGGTGGACTTTGGGGCCGGGCTGGAGAACCTCAAACTCCACGCCGGCGGCCTCCACCTCCCGGCGCACCACCTCCAGCAGCTGGGTGATATTTCCATTCTTCCGGGGACTTCCGTTGATGGCAACGATCTTCATGGGATCCCTCCAAACTCAAGTATTCACAGGGGATTGGCTGATACTGCCATTATAGCCCATAGGGGACATCCTGGCAACGGGAGAAAAAATTTTTGCCGGGGTTGCACAAGACCGTGCAACTTCCGGCAGGCGGGGCCCTTATGGGGGGAATTCTATACTGGGAGCGGCCCGGTGGGGAGGTGAAATGGGAGGAATCACTTTGAACACAACGGAACGTTATCAACTGAACCAATGGGACGGCAGCGACCGCATCATGCGGGAGGACTTCAACGCGGACAACCGGAAGACGGAGGAGGCCCTGACGGAACTGGCGGAAACCATGGCCCAAAAGGCGGATCAGACGGAGGTGGAGGCCCGGCAGCTATGGGTGAAGCTGGGAGAAGCCACTTCCACAGCCGCCAAAAACACTTTCAGCATCACCGTGGCCAACCCGGAGCTGTACCGGTGCATCTTTCTCTATTACAGCACAGCGGGGCACTCCACGGCAGATTTCATCATCAACGGCACCGACATGGGGGAGTGCTACTCCATCAGCGTGGCCAGCACCGCCGCCATGGGAAAGGTAGAACTTCTTCTGGGAAACAGCAAGGGCGTCCAAGGAATGGGCGATGTGAATATGAAGGACAGCGAGGGCAGGATCATCTGGGGGCGGAGTTTCAGCTTTATTAACCCCAGCCTGGCACTGAGCGGATCTGCCACCTTCGGCCTGAAAGCCATGGACGGGACGCTGAACAAGGGCACCACCTTCTGGGCATACGGGCTGAAAAAGTGACCAGGGGCAAAAAAGTCCCCCGGGTAAATACCCGGGGGACTTTTCGCTCATTCAGGGATGAACCTGAGTGCCTTTCACTGAATATTAGATATCCAGATCGAAGGTCAGGGTCACGTCCTTAGTAGCAGTAATGCCAGTCACGTTGGCATCCTTAGTGGTGCCAGCAGTGGTATAAGTGCCAGGAGCCAGGAAACCAGTCTCCTCAGTCACAGTACCATTGTTAACAGTCAGATCGCGAGAAGTGCCAATGTCCTTGTCAGCCTTGGCAACCATCGTGATCTCCACCTTCACTGCAGAAGCAGTGTTGCGGGGGATGTAAACGAAGGACTCGCCATCAGCCAGAGCGGCGGTAGCAGAGATACCGGCGGCGGCCAGCTGATCGTCAACGGTGACCTTGGCCTGAACCTTGACCTTGATCATCTGGGTGCAGGTGATGGTCACGTTCTTGTAGTTGGTCTTGCCGTAGGTGAAGCTCCACTTGTTGCCGTCCTTGGTGATGTCGGTGCAGCCCTCGTCAGCCAGGATAGCCTCAATGTCCTGAGTGGACAGAGTGGTCTTCTTGCCGGACTCCACATAGAACTGAATCTTGGTGTTGGGGGTGTCGATATCGACATCAACCACTTCCACATCGTTGCTCAGCACGGGCTTGCCAGCAGCCTCGGTGGACTTGGCGAAGATGTAGACCAGACGGGCGGTCTCGTTGTCATTGGCAGCCTTGACGACCCAGACGTTGGTCTTGAAATCGTCCTGAGCCTTCATGTCGTTGATGTTGCCCTCGGAGATGGAGATATCGCCATCCTTGTCGGTCTCAACGTACACGAAGACGGTCTCCTCGTCGCAGTCGAACTTGAACTTCTTATCGCCGTTGTTCAGCCAGAAGGCATCGTCGCCCACGGCAGTGACAGAGCCCTTACGGACGATGTCGCCTCGACCGGTGACTTCCTCAACCTCGGTGATGTAGGACTCGCCGACGGTCTTGGTGGCCTTGTACAGGACGCCGACCTTGAGCGTCTCGCCGGTCGTACCGCCGACCAGAGCGTCATAAGCAACCATCAGGCTGGACTGCTTCTCGCCGTTGACATAGGCCTTGGAGTAATCCCAGTAATAGTCGCCGTCATACTTCAGGGACTCACGGTTGGTACCGGTGAGCATGAAGTAAGTGCTGTTGGCATCATAGATGTCGCCATCCAGGATGAACACGACCTCGGCAACACCCTTGTCCTTGATGTAGAAGCCATGGGCGTTCTCCACATCGGGAACCTCGTTGTAGCCGGTGTAAGCGGTCTCGTTCATGTAGTCCACGAAGGTGGTCTTCTTATCCACGATGATGTCGTTCTTACCATCGGTGATGTAAGCCTTGCCGTTGTGGATCTCGCCGGTGTAAGGAGCAGCGACGCCACCGAACTCGGTAGCATCAACATAGCTCAGAGTGTACACGCCCTTGTCGCTGACGGTGTACTTCCAGACCTGCTCATCGATGTTGGAATCCAGACGCTTGTCGGGATCGTTCCAGTCGATGTCAACCTTGACGTTGGAAGCGTTCTTGAACTCGTCAGCCAGTTCGACCTTGACAACCTCGCCAGTGGTCAGCAGAACCTTGGCAACCCAGTCATTCAGCTCCTCATCGGAGTCGAGGACATACAGGTACTGGTTCACAGTCTCGCCAGCGGGAGCATAGCCCAGGACATAGCCGTTGGGATCCAGGTACAGGTCATAGTCCTCTTCCAGAGTGGGGTGAGCCTTGACGTTCACGTCCTCCAGGTTGTAGACCATGTGACGCTGCTGGGTACCCTCGTCCTCGGTGTAGGTGTACTTGCCGTCGTCGGTGCGCAGGTAGGTAGCACCGGTGTCGGTGTCCTGATCCACGCGGGTGACCTCAACGGTAGCAACCTCGGGCTCGAAGACCTCGCCGATGACCATATCCTTGTCATCGTTCTGGTCAACAGTGAAGACAACATAGTCGTCCTCGGTGTAGCCGTCAACATAGAAGGTCTTGTCGTCCAGGGTAGCGCCCTTGGAGATGACGGACACGGTGATGTACTCGCCGTCGTCGTCGCTCTTGACCTTGTTGACCTGGCCCAGATAGTAGTTGTACTCGATCACGTCAACGGTGTACTCGTCATCGTTGACATAGATCTCGGTGACAGTGCCCTCACCGGTGTAAGCCCACTCGTCATCGACGTTCTTGCCGGGGATGGTGCCGTTCTTCTGCTCAACGCCGTTGATGTAGAAGGACCAGTCATACTCATCCTTGTCGGTGATGGTGGCGCCCAGATCCTTGTACACATCGGACTCGTCCATGGACTCGGTGTAGACATAGGTGGGATCGATGGAAGTGAAGGTACCGATCTCGGCCTTCTTGTTCTTCCAGGTGTTGGCGGGACGGCCATAGATGCCCTCGCCGACTTCCAGCTCCAGATCGGGGAAGTACTTCTCAGCGAACTGGACATAGCCGTCGGTCTTGATGTTGCCGTCGTTGGCCTTAGCAGTGCCCCAGGAGACCTCGGTACGAGCGCTGGCCAGAACCACGTCGGCGCCGTTCACGTTGACAGTGGTGGTCTGGGGATACTCGACCATGGTGGCCTTCAGGGTGTTCAGGGAGTACAGGCAAGCCTCTTCACGGTTGACGTAAGCCTGACCGGTGAAGTCGTCATTGCCGTCGGCCAGACCGATGGCGATGGCCTGCTTGGCAACGTTGATGGACCAGTTGGCACCGGTGTAACCCTCAACGTCGCTCTTGTAACCCAGAGCGCCCAGCAGCATCTTCATGAAAGCATAGCCGGTCAGAGGAGCGGCGGGCTTGAAGGTGCCGTCAGCATAACCGCTGATGATGCCAGTCTTCTGGCAATAAGCGATGTAGCCGGCAAAGGTGTGGTTGACAGGGACGTCGCTGTAGGGAGCGGTATCAGCACCCAGAGCAGCGGCGGTGGTGGGGCCAAGGATCAGGTTGCAGATGATCTTGGCAGCGGCACCACGGGTAAGATCAGTGGTGGGCTGGAAAGAACCATCGGTGTAACCATCGATGACCTTCACCGCGGACATCACGGCAACGGCTTCATCATAGGTGATCTTGTCGTCATCCGTGAAGTCCTTGGCGCCAGCGCTGACGGTGACCAGAGACATGGTCATCACCAGAGCCAGAACCAGAGAAAGGAACTTCTTCATGGTAGGATCTTCCTCCTTTTAAGATTTACGGTCCGTTTGCACCGCGCCCCGCTTGCCGTTCCCGGTCTCGTGTCGGGGCTAGCCGAACCAAACCATGTTGGCCTACACCAAACCTGGAATTGGCCGTCGGGTAGCCGTGCTCCCGTCCGCACAGTCAATGTACCTGAAAATTTTTCCGCTGTCCAGCGTTTTGGCCCAGACGTAATGCAAATGAGACGCGGCGCGCTTTTTGTGGATTTTTTTGCCACCCGAAGGTAACAAATTAGAGGCCTCCCGGAACAAAAGACGGGGCCGCAGCCGCACATCCGCAGCCGTGGCCCCGCCGCTTTTTCCATATGAAAAAAGAGGGCTTCACGCTTGTTTTAATGTATATCGCTGCTTTTCCTGCACAATCTGTCCGTTTTCCACCATGCGGCGCAGAATGGGCCGGCACTGCCGGGGATCCACATGCAGCAGCTGCGCAATGTCCTGCCGGTAGGCAAATCCCTCCCGGGTGAGATACTCCAAAATCACCTGGGGCTGCCGCTCCGGCGGCACTACCTGGCCGAAGAGATAGTACCGGGTGCCGATCTGGGTGAGCTTGCCCCGCTGAACCATCTGCTTGAGCCGGTTGTAGGCCGTGGTGCGGGAAACGCCCAGCAGCTCCATGGCCTGGTTACGGGTGATGTACTGGTGGCGGCGGACCCAGGATACCACCTGGTTCTCCCCGCCGACCCGGATCTCACAGTCCACCCGCAGGTCCCGCAGCGTCACATCGTCCATCCCGCCGCGAACCAGCGCCGCCCGGGTGAGTTTGGAAAGCCGGGTGCGATCCAGAGCGTGGCCGGTGCGGGGCGCCGCCACCACCGCCTTCTGGGATGCAGGCGTCTTCTCCCGCAGCTGACGCAGTACCCCCAGCACACCGCTGGTCATGGCCACCGTCCGCTCCGGCAGGTGAAGCTCCTGCCGCTCCAGATCCACCTGGTCCCAGGTGAGGGCCACAATCTCGTCCAGCCGCAGGCCCATCTGCCACGTCAGCCACAAAGCCACGCCCGCCGGCGACATCTTCTCTGCCTGCAGCAGCTTCCACAGGGCAAATTCATCAATGTGTACCGTCTCTTCCCGCTTGGCCCGGGTGGAGACGTGCTTTTCTTTCATATAGGTCCCAAAATGCGCGTTGAGGGCCGCCGCCTCCATCCCCGTGATCCGGGATACATACTGCCAGTCGTGCCGGGCAAGCTGCCGGAGGACGTAATCGTGGCGCAGGTCGATGAGCCGCACCTTCGTCTGCCCCTCCTTGTCCAGCGCGCTCCGCACCAGCCGGGAAATAGACTGGGGCGTCAGAGGCTTGCGGTCCCGGTCCGAGAGCACCACCGCCTCGGAGGCGCGGTTGCGCTCCCGGCGCAGCGTCTCCAGCCAATCGGCCAGCTCCTCCTCCAACGGCACCTCCCGATCCGGCAGCACAATGCGCCGGTCCTGAAAGTCAATCTGCGCCCAGGTGAGGGTCTGGATCTCCTCCCGCAGCAGGCCCGCCTGCCACGCAAGACGCAAAATCGCCCCCACCGCGTTGTCCGGATTCTGCTGTAAGATGCGCCTCATGACCTCTTCATCTGGGCGGTTCACGATGTATTCCGCCATGCATTTTCCCCTCTTTGTTACAACTATATATCAAATAATAGACTACTAAATACTGGGAATCCCTCCTGGCTTTCCCACGGCCAGCAGGATTTTTTCAACGTGCTTTTGGTTACATTATGTTACAATTATGTGCCAAAATACATTTTCTGTAAAATTACACTCAATCCGTTGTGGCACAAGGGTTTGGAGATTTTCCATATCTGTAAAATACGCCAAAAAGTAACAAAAATCAATATCCTATGTCATTTTTTACGGTAACCGCCCCGGCGGAAGCGGCGTGCGATCTTCACCGTGATGATCGATGAACAAGCGGGGATTACAGGGGAAAATCCGCAAAAAAGCACGCCCCGCCGGAGGGGCAAAGGAGCTGTGTAAAAAAAGAGAGGCGGCCGGTTGGCCGCCTCTCTTTTTTACAGTGCAGGATTGGATCAGTCGTAGTCGCTCTCCCAGGTGAGGATGGTGCCGGTAGCGGCGTCGATGTCGCAGTCGTACTCCATACGACCGTTGCGCATCTCAACCTCGTACACGGTGCGGCCGTCGTCCCGGTCCAGCTGGCACTTGACCACAGTGGTTCCGCTGGGAGCACGGCCCAGGGCGATGGACTTGGCCTTGTCGGCGGTGATCAGCGTACCGGAGGTGCCGGAAGAAACCGCAGAGGGAACCGTGAAGTCCTCCAGATCCCGGTCGGAGCTGCGGATGGCACCGGTGATGGCGTCGATGTCATAATCGTACTCCACGTTGCCGCTGTAGAACTCCACCTCGTACTCAGCCCGGCCGTCGTCCCAGTCCAGACGAACCTTCAGGAATACGGCGTTGGACTCCTTCACGCCAGCGTCGTTCAGGGCGATTTCTTTGGCCCGGCTCTCGCCGATGTAGCTGCCGGAGTCCGCCTTCTGGGATGCAGCCTGTTCCATGGTGGTCAAAACCACGGTGTCGGTGGCGGAATTGTAGGACACCTCCATGCCTGCGGCCTCACACACCGCCCGGACGGGGGCGTAGGTGGTGCCGTTGTAGAGGAACACCGGCACTTCCTTGCCGCTGACGTCCCGGGGGGTGAATTTCCCGCCGTTGAGGGTGATGCCGATGCCGTCCTCCACCTGGATGGTGCGCTGATAGGTGGCGGTGGCGGTGATGCCCAGTGCCGCTACCAAAGCCGTCAGCACCAGGGCGGAGGCGAATCCCTTCCAGTAACCAGTCTTCTTCATACTTGTTTCTCCTTTTATATGTTTATTTTTTGATTGGACAGATGTTTTCTGCGATGGTCTCCGGCGGGGGTACCTCCCGCCCTTTCTACACCAATAATGGATGGGCCGGCGGTTTTATTGCACCAGATCAAAAAAATTTTTGAGATTTTTTCCAGCCGGGGCCGCCGGAAAAAAATCAGGGCTTTTTCTCGCAGGCCGAATGCGGTATAATGCAGCTATCGAAAATCTGATTTCATGTGTTCGGAGGAGCCGTTTTATGAACCAACAAGAAATTTTCCTTTTGAAGCTGGGCGAGGTGGTCCTCAAGGGCCTCAACCGCCGCTCCTTTGAGGATAAACTCCTCTCCAACGTCCGCCGCCGCCTGCGGGGCTGCGGCAGCTTCCAGGTGTATCTGCGCCAGAGCACCATCTATGTGGAGCCCCAGGGAGAGTGCGATATGGAGGCTGCCTGGGAGGCCTGCCGCCAGGTCTTCGGCGTGGTCTCCATCGCCCGGGCGGTACCTTGCGAAAAAACCGTGGAGGCCATCACCGACACGGCGGAAAAGTACCTGGCATCGGAGTTTGCCAACGCCAAAAGCTTTAAGGTGGAGAGCAAGCGGGCGGACAAGAGCTATTACCTCAATTCCATCCAGATCTCTCAGGAGGTGGGCGGTGAGCTGGCGGAGCGTTTCCCCAGCGTGGCGGTGGACGTCCACAATCCCGACCTCACGGTGTACGTGGAGATCCGGGAAAAGGCGGCCTATGTCCACGCCCCTGCCGTCCCCGGCGCCGGCGGACTGCCGGTGGGCATGGGCGGCCGGGCGGTGAGCCTCCTCTCCGGCGGCATCGACTCCCCCGTGTCCTCCTGGATGATGGCCCGGCGGGGCGTGGAGCTGGAGATGGTCCACTTCGTCTCCCCGCCTTACACCTCCCAGCAGGCCCAGGACAAGGTGCTGGAGCTGGCCCATCTGCTGACGGGCTACTGCGGCCGGCTGGTGGTGCATATCGTGCCTTTCACCAAGATCCAGGAGGAGATCCGCAAGAACTGCCCGGAGGAGTACTTTACCCTCATTATGCGGCGGTTCATGATGCGCCTTGCCCAGGCGGTAGCCCGGAAGATCGGCGCCAAGGCCCTGGTCACCGGCGAGTCTTTGGGCCAGGTGGCCAGCCAGACCATGCTGGCCCTGGGCACCACCGACGACGTGTGCGAGATGCCGGTGCTGCGGCCCCTCATCGGCATGGACAAGGTGGAGATCATCCGCATTGCCCGGCAGATCGGTACCTTTGATACCTCCATCCTCCCCTACGAGGACTGCTGCACCGTGTTCACCCCCCGGCACCCCTGCACCCGTCCCAAGCTGGAGGATGTCCGGGCGGCAGAGGCGGCGCTGGACGTGGACGCCCTGGTGAACGAAGCCTTTGCCCAAAGTTCCTGGGTGCGGGTGAAGATCACCGACGAGCCCCGGATCTGAGGGAAGTCTTTCTATCACGGCACACACTGCCCAAATCATTGCCGTGGGCACCGCTCCCGGGCAACATCGCCAACGTCCCGCAGGTTCAGAGAACCTGCGGGAGCCCTGTTTTCTCACATCCTCGGGCGGAGTGAATCCGCCCTTGCGGAAATACTGCGCTGACGCTCCGTATTTGCGGCGGCACTGGCCGCCGGATTGGTGTCGGCGACTGGAGGCCTTTTATCATGGCACACACTGCTGAAATCATTGCCGTAGGCACTGAGCTGCTCCTGGGCAACATCGCCAACACCAATGCCCAGGTGCTCTCCCAAAGCCTCAGTGCCCTGGGCATCAATGTCTTCTGGCACACAGTGGTGGGAGACAACCCCACCCGGCTGCGCCAGGCGGTGGACACCGCCCGGCACCGGGCGGACATCCTCATCACCACCGGCGGCCTGGGCCCCACCTACGACGACCTCACCAAGGAGACCGTCTGCGCCGCCTGCGGCAAGGCGCTGGTGTTCCACCCGGAGATTCTCTCGGACATCGCGGACTTCTACGAAAAAAACCTTCACGCCCCCATGCCGGACAACAACCGCCAGCAAGCTATGCTCCCGGAGGGGTGCGTGGTGTTCGACAATCCCGTGGGCACCGCCCCCGGCTGTGCCTTCGAAGCCGACGGCGTCCATGTGCTGATGCTCCCCGGCCCGCCCCACGAGATGGTGACCATGCTGCGCCGCTGCGCCGAGCCCTATCTCCGGAGCCTTTCCCGGGAAATCATCGTCTCCCACGACATCATGACCTTCGGCCTGGGAGAGTCCTATGTGGACCAGCTGCTCCACGAGAAGATGTCCCACATGGAAAACCCGTCTCTTGCCACCTACGCCAAGCCCTGCGAGGTGCGCCTGCGGGCCACCGCCAAAGCCCAGAGCGCCGAACAGGCGGAGGAGATGCTTGCCCCGGTGGTGGATGAGGTGAAAACGCTCCTGGGCCCCTATGTCTACGGCGTGGACGTGACGGGACTGGAGGAAGTATGTTCCGCCCTGCTTTTGGAGCGGGGCCTCACCCTGGCTACCGCCGAGAGCTGCACCGGCGGCCTCATCGCCCGGCGCATCACCGCCCTGCCGGGAGCCTCCCGGGTCTACCGGGGCGGCGTGGTCAGCTACTGGACGGAGGTGAAAGCCGCCGTGCTGGGGGTCCCTCAGGACCTTCTGGACCAATACGGCGCCGTGTCGGAGCCCACTGCCCGGGCCATGGCAGAGGGTGCCCGGCGCATCACCGGAGCGGACATCGCCGTCTCCGTCACCGGCGTGGCGGGCCCTGACCCCGACGAGCGGGGCAATCCCGTGGGGCTGGTGTTTATCGGCCTGGCCACCCCCGACGGCACCTTCTGCCGCCGGACTGAGTCCGGCCGCCGCACCCGGGACCGGATCCAGGACCTCTCCGCCAACCACGCTCTGGACATGGTACGCCGCTACCTCACCGGGCTGGAGCTTTGACCCGGCTGTCAAACAGGATCGCTGCCATACGGCAGCGATCCTGTTTTTGTTTTCTCCTTCTGCCCCATCCGCTTGAAAAGACGAAAAACCAGTTTTCCAAAAGATACATTTGTCAGATGCTCCGGCTTTATGTTACATTTATAGAGCAAAATAAATAGATTTTAGAACACCGTTCAGTGCGGTTTCAGGAGGAAACACATGCGAACCATTCCACACTCCATCATATCCGGCCTGCTGGCCCTGGCATTGACGCTGACGGCGGCGCCGGCACCGGCTCTGGCAACCGCCCCGGATGACATCGTCTTCAGCCAGGCGGCCCACGGGGACGATCCCGGGGATTCCGAGGATCTGCCCGTTCCGGAAGAAGATCCGGCCGGGGCCAAAATCGGCGCCGTCTGCTACCCGACCCTCTCCGATGCGCTTGCTGCCGCCGTCAGCGGCGACACCATCACGCTGCTGGAGGACGCGGTGCTGGACGGCAGCGGGCTGGGCAACACCAAGGGGGTACTGACCCTGACGCAGGATCTCACCATCGACGGCGGCGGCCACACCCTGACTGCCACCGGCATCTCCTATGACACCGGCAGCGGCGGCGGCCCCAATCTGATAAATGTGGAAGAGGGGGCCCGGGTGATTCTCCGGGATCTCACCATCGACGGCGGCAGCCAGGCCAAAAACGGTCTGAACCTCTACGGCTCCTCCGGTGTCCTGGAGAACGTGACCGTGGAAAACTGCCGCTGGTATGCGGTGGTGTGCAACGGCTCCGCCATGGAGATCCACGGCCTCACCACCCGGGGCAACAGCTGGGGCATCAATGTGGACAACCTGGCCGGTTCACCCAGCCGCTTTGCCATGGACGCGGGCACCATCGGCGAGGAGGTCTCCGTCTTTTTCCAGTCCGGCAATGCCGGAGTATCCGCTCCCACCACCGGCGTCATCTCCGGCGGCACCTACCGCCAGGTGGGGTTCCTGCCCGAGACCACGGGTGTGGAGCTGACCATCACCGGCGGTACCTTCTCCTTTGACCCCAGCGCCTACACAGGCTCCGCCCAAGTCCAGGACAACGGAGACGGCACCTGGACGGTACATCCTTCTCCCGACCAGGGCACCGGCACCCCCGGCGGCTCCGATGAGGACACCAGCTCCCCCGATGAGGAGGACCCCGATACGCCCGACGGGGATTCCGGCTCCTCCGGCGGTGCCGGGGACGGCTCCGGCGACGGCTCCGGCGGCTCCACCACCACGGAAAAGAACCCCGACGGCTCCATTACCACCACCGTCACCCAGCCCGACGGCACCGTCACCCAGACCCATCAGACTGCCGACGGCGTCACCGGCACCACGGTCACCGACGCCAGCGGCACCATCACCGAAATGACTGTGTCCGTCCCCTCCTCCGTGGCCGCCAGCGCCGCGGAGGCCGGAGAGACCGTGACCCTTCCGGTGGAAGTCCCCGCCGTCTCCAGCAGCGATGCCGCCCCCGCCGTGGAGATCTCCCTGCCCCACAGTGCCGGCAGCGTCCGGGTGGAGATCCCCGTGGGAACCGTCACCCCCGGTACCGTGGCCGTCCTGGTCAACGCCGACGGCACGGAAGAGATCCTCAAGACCTCTCTCCCCACGGAGGCGGGCATCACCCTGACCCTGGCGGGCAGCGCCACGGTAAAGGTCATGGACAACAGCCTGTCCTTCCCCGACGTCCACCAGGCGGCGTGCTGGGCCCAGGACCCCATTGACTTTGTCACCAGCCGCCAGCTGTTCCACGGCACCTCCCAAACCACCTTTGCCCCCGACGCGCCCACCACCCGGGCTCAGCTCATGACCGTGCTGGCCCGCCTGGACGGGGCGGCGGATCTTGCCGGAGGCTCGTCCCTCCAGCAGGGCATGGCATGGGCGGTGGAAAACGGCCTCACCGACGGCTCCAACCCCTCCGGCGCCATTTCCCGCCAGCAGCTGGCGGTGGGCCTCTACCGCTACGCCGGAAGTCCCTCCGCCTCGTACGCCCACGCATTTCCCGACGGCCATCTGGTGGCGGACTACGCCGCCGACGCCATGGCCTGGGCGGTGGAAAACGGCATCATCAACGGCAGGGCCGACGGGACCCTGGACCCCACCGGACGTGCCACCCGGGCCCAGGTGGCGGCCATGGTACAGCGCTACTGCTTCCAAATGGGCTAATTGCCCCATTTTAGCAGCCCCGGCAAAAGCCGGGGCTGCTTTTTTTCTCTCTATCCCAGGGCTACGTCCAGCACCATCATGATGAGAAAGCCTCCCACAAAGGCGCAGGTACCGGCCCGGCTGTGGGCCTGGGGCACCAGCTCCTCCACGGTGACGTAGAGCATGGCTCCGGCGGCTGCGCTCAAAAGC
>UMIY01037163.1_pt1 | contig 58600 bp, 49 predicted proteins | sample 1965921 | NCBI WGS metagenome assembly UMIY01 (sample SAMEA4836134, study PRJEB28245) | human gut metagenome | biome: gut microbiome; material: fecal sample | place: Denmark | collected 2008
CCTCTAAGAAATAATCATAAAAGACATGATTAATATCTCCCCATTTACTCTTAGAATCACTTTTGCATACGGATACAATATTATAAACAATAGAAGGATCCATACTTGGACTGATAAACCAATTATATTTTTTTATGCAAGTTAATGCTTTTTTCTTTGAAATATTATAGTGTTTTCTTACATTTTTCCAAAAAGCATTTGAATCTTCATAAAATTTAAAAATTTGCCTATTATTATTTAACCAATCATTCCAAAAGCTTATCTGTGGTTGGATTGCATTTAAAATCATTGCTGCTTGAGATATTGCAGAATTATTAAAAATACTATCTAAGTTTTTAATTGTTTCACTTATTGCATCCATATCAGATAATGTTTGGGAAATAGCAAGCATATGGGGTTCAACAACACTATTGGTCATTTTTCTAGCAGTATCTGTAGCCGCCGTCGCTTGAGAAATAGCCGCCATATTAGATTCAACAAGATTACCCATAGTTCTTCTCGCTGAATCCACAGCATCCATAGCTTGAGAAATAGCAGAAGTATTTAGTGCATCAATGATAGGTGATGTAATGTCGGCCATATATTTAAGATTTTCAACTGCTTGTGAAACACCTAGATTATTAGCCATTAGTTGCATTGATGCTATGTGAGTGTTCAAAATATAATCTTCCAAACCACCATAGATATTGAGTGAACTAAGACTGTTGCGTATTGAATCAACCATTTTATCATAATTATCCTCAAAAGGTTTAATTATATGTTCCCTATATGCAATTACTCCATCTTTAAAATCATCATAAACACTGTTTTCTGAAAAATTAAAATATTCATCCATATTATTGCATTTTAAATATCTTTCAAGAATATTTTTAATTTCAGATTGGTTCAAGTCATTTAAACGTTCAATTGAGATTTCTGGAGAGTTTAATTGATTAATGATAAATCCTTTACATAATGACTCTCCATCAAGACTTTCGTTAATATTTTTTAATAAGTAATTTAAATCATCATCAAAAATTGGTCTTAACTCAAGAGTTCCTAATGTATTATTTTCAATAACAATTGGTCTATTTACAAGTTCAATAAATTCTTCCATACTTTTAACCTCAATAATTTCCTTATTACTTTTTTTAGAATCATCATCTTTCTTAGACTTAATATTATTATCTTTCATTTTATAACCTCATTAGAGTTTATTCAAAAATTTAGAAATCCTTCTTCAAAGATTTTCCAGTACAAAATTTATCTTTCATATGTCACCATTGTAACATTTACAGGACATCCTGACAAAGTTATACAATCATACCTTACTCTTACCAATTAAGATTGAGAGTAGGTATTCATATTTTCCAAAAATAATGCTCTGAAATAGACACTTGACATGTCCATAAATTGTGCAAAGAATGTTTCATGAGTTCGTACATGTTTATCCAATTAATATGGTGTGGTTTTACTCATGATTGGAATAACATTCCATATATTATATTATTATAAAATTACTATAATATAAAATTTTCGGATATGATAATTAACATCCGATATATTTATATCCTATTATAAATAGATAATATAATATATTATCTAAAACCCTTATTATCCAAGAGGTGAAAAAACATGCTTATATTAGCCACAAGTAAAATTCAAAGCAATTACCAAACCACAATTCCGAAAGAAATAAGAAAAAATTATGACATTGACAATGACACTGTTGTAGAATGGGCTATAAATGAAAATGGAAATCCTGAAATAAATTTCAGAAAAAAAAGAAGTTTTAAAAATCTAGCTGGTGCTTTTAAAACTGATGAAAAAACCAATGCAGTAGAACTTAAAAGGAGTTTATACGAATGAGAAAAGTATTCCTAGACACTTCATTTATTTTGGCATATGTCAATTCAAATGATGAATTACATGAAAATGCTTTAAGATTAGAAGAAGCTGAAAATATTCTCTCACAGGACTGTTACATTAACAATAACGTGTTGAATGAAGTTTTAACATTGACAGGCAGGAAAATTAACATTTACGCTGCCGAAGAAATATACTATGGTCTAATAGATAGCTTTGAAATATTAAATGAATACACTATTTTCAACTACACTGCTAAAACATTTGATATCTTCAAAAAAATTGTTGGATCCAATAGTAAAAAGACAAAACTAAGTTTTACTGATTCAAGCATTATCCTAACCATGAATGAATCAAACATTACTGATTTGGTCAGCTTTGATCAGCAATTCAAAAATTTCAAAAAAATTAATTTAATTGGTTTAGATTATCTATAATTAATTAAAATCATTATATATTTTGATAGCATTCAACATATACTAAAACATGCCAAATGCTATCACTTAACTTTTATATCACTATTATGGCCCTTCACTAACCTTGTTTATGATGCCCAAAAGTTCTTTTTTCAAACCTCTCATTTCCTCAAGTTCATTTCTCATATCTCCAACTTCTGATTTTAATGCTTCATTTTCCTTTTCCATTTGAATAAACTGTGATGATTTGATAGACAGCTTTTCAACATCAGTGTTTATAGTAACGGCCGGCAAGTGCTGGATATATTCATATTTCAAATCGTCAGGATTGGTCATGAAATATGCTGCATCGGTTTTGTTTTTGGCCTTTCCCTGCAAATCGTTTTCCTTGTCTATGCTCATACCGTCATTATATAATGCTGAAGCATGAAACTTGCGAAGCATATGACTTCTGAACTTGAGGTACCTTCCAACTCTACCAAGGCCTAAAGTGTCATTAATCATCTCAAATGACTGCACCATATATGTCCTGCTGATTTGAAAGAGCGGACTTTCATCAGTTATTGGCTTATCACGTAGCAACAAATATGCATTGATGGCTTTAACAGCCTCAGGACTGCAGTATGTGAGGTAGTACTTGTTTGTCTTTTTCCTTAGAATGCTGAAGGTCGGAACAACATCATCGACATCATTTAAGTAATCAATAACATCAAAGATGTCTCTTCTGTTGTTAGGAAGATATTCAGACAAAGCCTTAATATAATCCCCGATTGTCAGGCTCAGTGTCTCTGTCCTGGCACATCCGCTGGAACATGAAAACAATATGATAGCTTTCATCAGAGGAGATGCAATCTGAAAAGCCGCCATTATCACTTCCTTATCTGGTAGATCCTTAAAATAAATAGGTGCAAGTTTCTGAATGCTTTTGTCATTGACTTTAGGCAAATCCCATACTTTTATGTCATAGAACTTGTAAAAAAAGATGATACAGTTCATTTCCTTTCTGACGGTTCCTGCAGCATAGTTTTGAAACATGTGATGCCTATATTCAACCAGTTTTGATTTCAACCTACTGTGTTTCCATTTCACACCTTTCATCTCATCTTCTTCAGCTTCCTCAAGAAGTTCTTTAAGAGACATATCAAAATAGATGCAATACTTTCTCAAAGATAACTCATAGCTTTGTGTTGTCCCAATTGCATGGTTACAGCTTATTGTGAAATTTTTGAATAGCTCGTCATTCATAATATTAACCACTTTTATTTCTCTTATATTAAAAACCTTGGAAGGAAGTGCTTGAAAAGTAATAAGTATCTGAACTTTTGAAATTGTTCGTATAAAACGAAACTTATTCTCAAAACTTTGATTTGCTGATGTGTTTTTGACATTAACACTAATGATATATATCTTGAAATTTAAAATATTAATTAATTAAAATTATTCGGAGAGGAAGTATATGAAAGATGAAGTTTTTTATGGAAAAGGAATTCATGAACTTGAAGGGGAATATCCTGACCTCTACGAGCTTGTTAAAAATATAAGTGATGTAGTTTACGACGGATATGCACTTGATTATAAGACTCAAAAATTAATAGCTATTGGAATTACAGCTTCAAGAGCAGATCCAAGAGCTACTAAAAAACAAATAAAAAGCGGAATGAAAGAACTGGACATTACCAAAGAAGAAATAATGGATGTTTTAAAAATTGTCCTTTTAACTTCTGGAATGCCTGCTTTCAGTAAAGCTGTTCAAATTTTAAATAGTGTTATCGAAACACAATAATTTTATTTTTCAAGATTTATTCTCTGCGGTGCGCTGTAGAGATTAAATCTGTTATTTCTAACAAATCCAACCATTGTTATATTGCCTTTTTTAGCTATTTCATATCCTGAAGCTGCAGGTGCTGCATTGGATATGATGATTGGAATTCCTACTCTTATTACTTTTATAAGCATATCTGCAGGCATTCTTCCGCTGTATGTGATGTATGATTGTGTCAAATCATATCCTGATTTAAAAGCAGCTCCAATGACTTTGTCTACAGCTACATGTCTGCTTACATCTTCTCTTATGATGCTTTTATTTTTATAAATTAGCTGAGCTACATGAACACTGCCGGTCTCCTGCCAGATTTTAGCATTTTCTTTTAAATTTTCCATATCTTTTATAATCTGTGTTGCATCAATTTTTAAAGGGGAATTGTTTGGAGTTACTGTTTTTAACTGGGATCTTATTCCTCCGGCATTGTCTGAATTTACTCCCTGATATTCAAGTAATCTGCAAACGCAGGCATGTTCGCAGTCTCCTTTTCTTTTTTGAACTATATCGTCCTGTTCAAAATCCTCTTCAGAAGTATGGTTAAGACGAGTTTTAACTAATACATTTGTTTTACTTACTTTAATTTCTTCTATATCTTCATTTGTTTTTATTAAACCTTCTCCAAGACAATATCCGATTGCAAAGTCATCTAAGTTTTTCGGATAAACTGAAAACTTTCTTGGAGGTAGGCAGTCAATAAATAAGTAAGCATATTCGTCTTCAACAGTTTTTTCTTCTGTTTTTTCATAATTTCCATCTTTCCATTTAATTGCATCTATTGTTTTGATAAATTCCATATGAACTCCCTCTTATTAGATATTATTAACAATTGTTATATTTTAAATTATCTGTTTTCATAATTGTTTTTTTAGGTATACCTAACATTTATATAATATAACCAATATAAGTTTTAGTTAGACCTAAATAATTTAGGTTTTAATTAATAATATTTTATAACGGAGGAAAATAATATGGAAGAATACATTGATAAAGTAATGGAACATAAACATGCATTAATTTTTGTTGGAGGAATAGCTGCAGCTATTGCAGGTAAAAAAATCCTTGAATCTAAAACAGTAAAAGAAGGATGTACTAAGGGTATGGCTGCTGTTTTAGCTGCAAAAAAAGATGCTGAAGAATGTTACCAGGACATGGTTCAAAATGCAGAGGACATTGTTGTTGATGCTAATAAAGATGATAAAAAAGCAATTTATGTTGAAGATGACGAATAAGGTTTAAAACATGAAATACCAAGTAATGTATAATAACGGAACTCGTATCAGAGTTCGTTCAGGCCAGGCTGCCTTCACCAAAAAAGAAGGTTATGGTATTTCTTCATTGCTTTTAGAAAATAATTTTATTAAAAAAGTTTTCACATCTCATAGAAACGGAAGTATTTTAATCTATTATGATGATGTTAAAAACAGAGACAAAGTCTTTGCAGCACTTGATAAAATAACTGAGGATGATTTGGTTGAAGTTGAACCTGACATGTACATGAGTTCAAATGAGTTAACTAATAATTTTTGGGTTAGTTTATCAGGTATGCTTGTGAGAAGGGTATTAGGTAAAATTGTATTGCCTATTCCAATTAGGAATTTATTGACTGTTTATAGAGCTACTAAGTATATATGGCATGCTTTAGACAGTTTAACAAGTTTCAGAGTGGATGTTGCTCTACTTGATGGTGCAGCAGTTACCGGATCACTTCTTAAAAGAGATTTCGATCCGGCAAGTTCTATGATGTTTTTATTATCAATTTCCGATTTGCTTGAAGACTACACATTACAAAAAACAAAAAATACTTTAAAAGAAAGTTTAACTTTAAATATTGATACTGTATGGGTAGTAAATGAAGATGGTGAGGAAATACAACAACCTATATCCCAAATTAACAAAGATGATAAAATTAAAGTTCATATGGGTGATGTAATACCTGTAGACGGTAAAGTTGTTGACGGTGAAGGAATGGTTAATGAAGCAACCATGACTGGAGAACCATTGGCTGTCCATAAAATGCCTGGAAAAACAGTTCATGCAGGTACTGTTGTTGAAGAAGGTAATCTGATTGTTCAAGTTTATTCTTTTGATAAAGAAACCAGATTAAATAAAATTATAAATCTTATTGAGAATTCAGAAGAATTAAAAGCAGATGCTCAAAGTAAAGCTGAGGAATTGGCAGACTCTATTGTGCCATACAGTTTCCTTACAACATTCCTTACTTATCTGATAACAAGGGATACTACAAAAGCATTATCTGTTTTAATGGTTGATTTCTCATGTGCACTTAAATTAACAACTCCATTATCTGTTATTTCAGCAATGAAAGAAGCTTCAGATAATAGGATGATGGTTAAAGGTGGAAAATTCCTTGAAAAATATGCAACTGCAGATACAATAGTGTTCGACAAAACAGGAACTCTTACTAATGCAACTCCAAAAGTTGTTGATGTAATTTCTCTTGGAGATTACTCCAGAGATGAAATTTTAAGAATGTCTGCATGTATTGAAGAGCATTTTGCACATAGTATTGCTACGGCTATTGTAAAACAGGCTGAAGAGGAAGGTCTAAAACATGATGAAGACCATAGTGAAGTTGAATATATTGTAGCTCATGGTATTGCAACAAGTTATAATGGCAAACGTGCTGTTATAGGAAGCAGACACTTTTTATTTGATGATGAAGGTGTAGAAATATCCAAAGAAGATGAAAAACTCATTGACGAAAAAGTCTGTGAATATTCTGTTGTTTATTTGGCTATTGATAATAAACTTGAAGGTATCATATGTATTAACGACCCTGTAAGAAAAGAAGCTAGGGATGTTATTGAAGAGCTTAAAAAATTAGGTATTGAAAATATTATCATGTTGACTGGAGACAGTGAAAGCGGTGCAAAAAGCAGCGCTGAAGCATTGGGCATAACTGAATACCGCTCACAGGTGCTTCCTGAAGATAAGGCCAGTATTGTTGAAAGTTTAAAAGAAGAAGGCAGAACTATTATTATGGTTGGAGATGGAATAAATGATTCTCCTGCATTGGCTGCTGCTGATGTGTCTGTTTCAATGAAAAACTCTTCAGATATTGCCAGAGAAGTTGCAGATGTTTCTTTATTGTCTGATAATTTATATGATTTAATAACACTTAGAAAATTGAGTGTTGGTATGTTAAATAAAATAGATACTAATTATCACAGTATAATTGGCATTAACGGTTCTTTAATAGCACTGGGTATGTTTGGAATTATAACTCCATCAACATCTTCATTGATACATAATTTATCAACTATGCTTTTAGGAGCTTTAAGTACACGTTCTGTATTAAAAGAACCAAGGGAAATAGAAGTTAATGTAGTAGAAACTGCATAAACTTCTTATTTTATTTTTTAAGCTATTGATGTAAATATTGTATATGACATCAGTAATATAAAACAGATTATCCCCGGATTTAAAAGGATTGTACTTACTGGATTTTTTAGAATTATTTCTTTTTCGCTTCCGTCAAACCGGCTTTTATCGAAATACTTGATGGAATAAATCAAACCCATAACTGTTAATCCTAAAGTTATTAATATGTATAAAATAACACCAAATGTGCTTGTTGGTGAAATCACACTTCCGTTAGCCAAGTCCATTAATGGTTGTGAGACAAATAGGCTGACAACTGATCCTATGAAATTTATAATCATATGTAATCCTATTGTATATTTGATTTGTCCTGTTTTTATATAGACTATTGCAAAAAATCCTCCAAGAAGGAATGCATAGAAAAACTGATTTAAATTCCCATGGAAAAATGCGAATAATAATCCTGAAAGAAGTACTGAGATTGTACCTCCGTATTTTATAGTTCTGTCAATTAATAACTTTCTGAATATAAGTTCTTCAAAGATTGGAGCTATTGTGGTTATTATAATCAAGTTTGCAACTAAACCGGAATTGTTTATCACATCATTAATAGGATTGGCTACCTCATGCTGTATCAGTGAGCCGATTCCTGAAGTTATAATAACTCCCATTATATTTCCGATCCACATTAAAAACATTGTAATTGATATGCATATTACAAATGTTTTAACGGTCATTTTATGTTTTTCAAGAGTTTTTGCTTCTGTTTTTCTCATTATATAAATAAATATTGGTAAGGGTAAGAGATAAGTCCAAATAGCTGAGAAAAATGTCATCATTGTTTGATTAGATAAAAGATTCGGATTAATTATGCTTATAAATAATCCGATGAATAGATTTAGCACCAATACGATTATTCCAAGTGCAAAATAATTAAATCCAATTTTTGAAAAAATCTTCTATTTGCTTCCAAAGCTACACCTCACTTTTATTTTATGTAACATTTATTTTACCTTTTGCAATATATATACCTTTGGATACAATTTTGATTTGTGATTATCTACTTAAAATCATGTGAAATATTTATATAAAAATACAATCAATATTAATAATTGTAAAAAAAATTTTATGTAAGTGATTTAATGAATAAAGATAAGTTCACACCGATAATTTTACCAATTTTAATTATAATTATCTGGTATATCATAACTTCTGTTTTAGAGTTAGTTAATCCTTATTTCTTACCAAGTCCAGGTAGTGTCTGCAATTCTGCATGGAATATAATACAATCTGGAAAACTTTTTGTTGATACTATGGATACTTTATTTAAAGTATTTGGTGGTATGATTCTTGCATCTGTTGTAGCTATTCCTTTAGGAATCTTGCTTGGATGGTATAGCAAGTTGGAAACTTTATGTAGTTTTGTAATCAGTATATTAAGGCCAATACCTCCGATAGCTTGGATTCCATTTTCAATATTGTGGTTTGGAATCGGAACAGCTCCTGCTATATTTATTATTTTCATAGGCTGTGTTTTCCCGATTCTTATTTACACAATTGATGGAGTTAAAAGAACCGATAAAGTTTTAATTGAATCTGCACAAACACTGGGAGCAGATGATAAAACAGTACTTACACAGGTTATTTTACCTTCTGCAGTACCGCCTATAGTTTCCGGACTTAAAGTTGGTGTGGGAATAGCTTTAATGTGTACTATTTCTGCAGAGATGATAGGTTCAAGTAGCGGTTTAGGATATTTAATTTTAACAGCTACAAATTTATTTGATACAGGTACTACTGTTGTAGGTATGTTGGTTATTGGTTTGATTGGTTTAATCCTTGATTATGTCTTCGGACTTATAGAAAAAAGAGTATTCTGGTAGGTAGTTTAAAATGGCAATTGAAATTAAAAATATAAATAAATCTTTTCATGGCCGCGGTTTGGATCATGATATAAAAGTTTTAGATGATGTTAATTTAAATATTGAAGATGGTGAATTCGTTTGTCTTTTAGGCCCTTCCGGTTGCGGTAAAACAACTCTGCTTCGTTTGATAGCTGGTCTTGACCAACCGACTTCAGGGGAAGTTATAGCAGATGGTGAAGTTGTTAAAAAACCATCTGGCGATAGGGCAGTTATTTTTCAGCAATATTCATTATTTCCATGGCTGACAGTTTTGGAAAATGTGATGTTCGGTCTTAATCTCAAAAAAGACAGAACTAAAGAGGAAAATCTTAAGGCTGCAGAAAGATATCTTGAAAGTGTTGGTTTAATTGACTTTAAAGATAGTTATCCTCATGAACTTTCAGGTGGTATGAAACAAAGGGTTGCAATTATTAGATCCTTGCTTAACCATTCACCTATTTTGCTTATGGATGAACCATTTTCTGCATTGGATATGCAAAATAGGCACATGCTTCAGGAACAGCTGATTGGAGTTTGGAAAAGATTTAAAAATACAATTGTTTTTGTAACTCATGATGTTGATGAAGCGATTTATCTTGCAGATAAAATTGTTATAATGGATAAAAATCCGGGTAAAATTAAAGAAGTCTTTGATGTAGATATGCCAAGACTTAGAAAAAGAGAATCCGAAGAATTTATTAAAATTCAGGAAGAAGTACTTGATAAATTAAATGTGGAAGATTTCTAATAGCTATAATTTAGCTATTAAAGTTCCATATTTTCCATTTTTTATACTTTCGTAAGTATATTCTGAAGCTTTTAAAATACTTGTTTTCAAATCGTTTTTTTGACTTAAATAACTTACAATAGCTGCTGAGAAATTACAGCCGCTGCCATGCACATTATCTGTTTTCAGTAATTCCTGTTTAAATGTACTGATTTTTCCATCAATACAGGTGATATTTGTTCCGTTTAGATGTCCGCCGGTTATAATGTTATTACAGATTTTTCCTAATTTTTCACAGGCTATTTCAGCTTTTTCTTCATCAGCAATTTTAATCCCGGTTAATTTTTCAGCTTCAGAAACATTTGGAGTTGTTAGGATGGCTTTCGGAAGTAAATACTTAAGCAGATTTTGACTCAAATCATTTTTGGCTAATTCTCCTCCGGATGTTGCCACCATAACCGGATCAACAACAGCTTTCAGATTATATTCTCTGATTTTTTTAGAAACTGTTTTGATGATATCTTTTGAATATAACATTCCTGTTTTGATATATTCAACATTGTAGCTGTCTAAAACTGCATCAATTTGTTCTTCAACATAGTCAGTTTCAATAGCTTTTAGGGAGTACATCATTTGGGGGTTTTGGGCAGTAAGTGCAGTTACAATTCCTGTTCCGTAAACACCAAGCGCCTGAAATGTTTTGATGTCTGCAAGGATACCTGCTCCTCCTGAAGGGTCTACTCCAGCTATTGACATTACAATCATTTAACTGCCTCTTGTGACTTTCAAACGTTCGCTGCCGTGTACTGATTCAACATTTATTTTCAGTTCTTTTAAATAACGTCTGGTTTCAGTATTTTCACCATGAACCATTATTTCCCCTAAATCTTCAGTTGTATTGACGTCCAAAGCCATAAATAATGAGTCATGAACTTGTGGATTCAAGTTTTTCCTGTCAGCAGCATTTACATGTTCCTTATAGCTGAAATCTCCGAATTTGGTTCTGATAGCCAGTGGTTTCATAATTATAGTGTTTGTTCCCCCACCTTTTGAAGGAATAATAATGAAATCAAGCTGTTTGCTTGAATCAATTACCATTTTAAGGTTGGTTTTACCGATGAGTGGAATGTCGGACGGCATTATGATTACTTTTTTGGTTTTGCCTTTACAATATTCCATTGCCTGTTTTAATGCTTTATTTAAATTTGAATTGTCATTTTCTTTCAAAACACTTAAATTTAAGCTTTTGGCATAATTTAAAACATCTTCATCAGCACTGATTATAATTATTTTATCAGTATATTTTCTTAAAGTATCAGTAACATCTTTAAGCATGACTTTTAGAAGGTTTTCCCTTTCTTCCTCACTTAAAAATGGAGATAATCTGGTTTTACATTCTTTAAATTTACTGACAGGTATTATTCCATAAATGTCATCCATAGTTTCATCTCTAGTATGTTTTAGCTATTAATGCAACATATTTTGCATCTTCGTCACTGAGTATACATTTTTTGCCTGCTTCTTCAAGCTCTTCATAGATACCTAAAACTGAATAACCAGTGATTTCTTCTATTTTCTCTCCGCAGTCAGTGTCTCCGCACCAGTTAACTGCTACAACATTACCTTCTTCAATTAGCTTTCTGACTTCATCAATATCAGATGCAAATTTGATGTGGTCTGTGTGGAATTCTTTTGCACTTTCAGCGAGATTTTCATTTAACTCATCAATTAAACGGATTACATTGCTTACGAGGTTTTCATCTAAATCAAGTTCGATTTTTTCCAGCTGGTCTCTACGCATAGCTATTGTCTTGTTGTTTTCCAAATCTCTAGGGCCTAATTCAAGTTTTATTGGAGTTCCTTTTAATTCCCAGTCATAGAACTTTTTACCTGGCCTGATGTCTCGATTATCAATGTTTACACGTAATCCTGCAGCTTCAAACTCTTTTTTAAGCTCTTCACATTTAGCTAAAACTTCTTCTTTTCCTTTTTTAAATAAAATAGGAATTATAGTTATTTGTTTTGGTGAAATTTCAGGTGGAAGACGTAATCCTTTTTCATCTCCGTGAATTCCAATTGCAGAAGCTATTACCCTATCAGATAAACCTGCGCATGTTTGATAAACCAGTTTATGTTCTCCGTCTTTATCTTCAAAGGTTATATCAAATGTTTTTGCAAAGGTTTGACCTAAATTATGGATAGTACCGATTTGCAGGGTTTTTCCATCAGGCATAATTGCATCAAATGCCATTGTATAGTCTGCCCCTGGGAATTTATCCCATTCCGGCCTTTTTGTTAAAGTATATGGAATACCTAATGTATCAAAGATTTCTTTATAGTTTTCAATATGTTCCTGAACCTGAATGTCTGCTTCCTCTTTACTTGCATGAGCAGTATGTGCTTCCTTAAAGGTAGTAATTTCACGAACACGAATAAGTGGTCTTGTATGTTTTGTTTCATATCTGAATGTATTTACAATCTGATAATATTTCAACGGCAAATCAATATGGGATCTGATCCATAGTGAATACATTGGATAGATTGATGTTTCACTAGTTGGTCTTAGGGCTAATTTTTCATTTAATTGTGTTTTACCTCCATGAGTAACCCAGTAAACTTCATCTTCAAATCCTTTTACATGTAATCCTTCTTTAGCCAGTTCTGCTTCTGGAACAAGAAGTGGAAATAAAACTTCTTCATGATCACGGTCATATACTTCTTTTATTAAATTTGTTGTATATTTTCTTATTTGGAAACCGTAAGGCATCCATACAGCCATTCCTTTAATAGGATATCTTGAATCAGTTATGTTAGCTTCTTCTAATATGTCATGAAACCATTCACTAAAATTTTCCACCATATCACCTTAATTAAATTTTTATAATAATTATATATCAGTTGTTAATGCCTATTAAATCTATTTAAAGAAAATTTTTTACAGCCTAAAATAATAAGTTATTTATAACTACTAATTAAAGATATACAAATGTATATTATGTTTAGGAGATATTATGAATACTAGAAAAATACAAATGCCTCGTGAAGTATACATCGGACCTGATGTTATATATGAAACCGGCGAAATCTGCAAGGATTTGCATTTGGACAATAAAGTTTTGGTTCTAACAGGTCCGAATACATATGATATTGCAGCAAAATATACTATTGAAAGTCTTGAAAATCAGGATATTGAAGTGGATGTTAAAATTGTTGAAAAAGTATCATATGATTCAGTAGAAGAAGTCAGTGAAATGATTACTCCGGGCACTAATGTTTTAGGTGTTGGGGGAGGAAAAGTTATTGATGTAGCTAAATTAGCTTCATATGATAAAAACGTATTTTTTGTTTCAATGCCAACTACTGCTTCACATGACGGTATTGTATCTCCTTTAGCTTCAATAAAAAATCCTAAAACTTCAACATCTGCTAAAGCCCATGCACCGATAGCTGTTATTGCAGACAGTAAGATTATTGCAAATTCACCTTTCAGATTATTGTCTGCAGGATGTGCTGATTTAATCTCAAATTTCACAGCTATTAAGGATTGGCAATTGGCTCACCGTTTAAAAAACGAGTCATATAGTGAATCTGCAGCTTCATTGTCTATAATGTCTGCAAAAATGATTACTGACAATGTTGACAGTATTAAACCTGGTTTGGAGGAAAGTGCACGTCTTGTTGTTAAAACTTTGTTTAGCAGTGGAATGGCTATAAGTATTGCAGGTTCCAGCCGTCCTGCTAGCGGATCAGAACACACATTTTCCCATGCTTTGGATAAAATTTTAGATAAACCCTGTCTGCATGGTGAACAGTGCGGTGTTGGAACTATATTGATGATGTATTTATATGGTGGAGACTGGAAATTTATTAGAGATAGTTTAAAAGCTGTTGGAGCTCCAACATCTGCTAAGGAATTGGGAATTAGTGATGAAAATGTCATTGATGCATTAACAATGGCACATACTATTAGACCTGAAAGATATACAATTTTAGGTGATAACGGTATATCTGAAGATGCAGCTTATGAGTTAGCTCTAAAAACTGGGGTGATAAAATGATTACATTAATTGGTAAAGATTTGGCAAAAAAGGGTAATGAGTTTATTTTTTATGGTTCTGTAGATGAATGCGAAAATTGTAGATTTAAAGCATCATGTGTTGACTCTTTAGAAAAAAATAGGAAATATAAAATCATTGATGTTCGTGACAATGAACAAAAGTGCCCGGTTCATGCTGAAAATACAGTTATTCCAGTGGAAGTTGACAGATCTAACATAACATTACTTTCTTCATCAAAAAGTATTTTTGAAGGATCTACATTTTCCTATGAATCTGCCGACTGTGATGAAGAATGTGAATATTATGATTACTGTTTCCCTGAAGGACTGGTAGACGGAGACAAATGCATTGTTTTGAAAAATCATGGGAAACATAAAGGTGAATGCAAAAAAGGATACAAACTTAATAAACTTACATTAGGTTTTGTTATTTAAAAATAAGGATATGATAAATATGAATCTTAAAAAAGAAGCAGGTTATAAAGCAGCAGAATATGTTACAGACGGAGACATTTTAGGACTTGGAACCGGATCTACAACTCACTATTTCATTGAAGCAGTAGGTAAAAGAATAGCTGATGAAGGAATAAATGTCATGGGAATTCCTACTTCATTCCAGTCATTACTGCTTGCTAAACAGTGGAACATACCGGTTACCAGCTTGGAAGAGCATGACATTGATTTGGCTGTTGACGGTGCAGACGAAGTGGATAAAAACCTTAACCTTGTTAAAGGTGGAGGAGCAGCTCACACCAAAGAAAAAATTGTGGATTACTCTGCAAAACAATTTATTGTAATTGTAGATGAATCAAAATATGTTGAAGAAATTGGAAACTTTCCGGTACCTGTGGAAGTAATTCCTGATGCATCACGTGTGGTTATACAAACTTTAGAGGACATGGGTGCAGAATGTGAAATAAGAATGGGTGAGCGTAAGGACGGACCGGTTATAACAGATAATGGAAATTTTGTCATTGATGCCAAATTTGAAAAAATAGAAAGCCCTATGCATTTGGAAATAGATTTAAATTCTATTCCAGGTGTTGTTGAAAATGGTATTTTTACTCAGATGGTTGATAAAGTCATAATTGGTACTTCTGAAGGTATAAAAGAATTGTGAAGGTGTTATAATGCCAATACCAAGTGGAATTCCATATGATTTCAGGGAAATAGCTAATAAAATGGCTATGTTTCTGGGAATTTTAATTGTAGTTTATGCCATTTTATGGATTTTAGCAGAATTGAAATTGATTCCGGTTGTTTTATTTGCAATATTTCCACAAATAGTTCTTCTTTTAATAGGAATATTCATTGTTTATATATCTTATTCTAGAAGAAACAGTTACTAATTTTAAAATTATTTTTTTAAAAAAAGAAAAAATTAGAGGTTTTTAACCTCTTTTTATGCTATTTTTATTGTGTTTCCTGTTTGGAAATTGTTCCAGTAGGATGTTATAATGTATTCTCCACTTATTAATCTGATTCTTAGGCTTGCAATACCGTCTTCATTAGTGATTCTGTGATAGATAACACCATTTACATTAAATGATACTGTTTGGTTAGCTAATGGAGTTCCTTGACTGTCTAATGTTTGTGCAGTGAAGTTGTTGCCGTCCATGTATTTCATGTTTAAGTCTTTAGTTACTAATGTTGGAAGTACAGTGACTTTGTTTCCAATATCCAAACCATCAAAGATAGTTGTAATAATATAGTCACCAGGTCTCAAATTAATAGCCAAACTAACTACACCATAAGCATCAGTAGTTCTAATATAGAAAACACCGTTGATGTTAAATGTCACATTTTTATTTACTGCTAAAGACCCGTCTTTATTGTAAATAGTTGCCTGGAATCTGGAAGCATTTAAATAATATTTAGTTAAATCACTAGTTTCAATTAAAGATTTAACATCTATACTAAATCCTTGTTCATCACCAGTAACTGGATTATATGCAGTTAAGATATAATAGCCTGGTCTTAACATGATATTTAGATTAGCTGTTCCATAAGCATTGGTTTGTCTGGTGTAGAAAACACCGTTGATGTTAAATGTAACTTTGGTATTTGCCAATACTTTTCCCTGACCGTTTACAAAGGTAGCAGAGAAATGAGTTCCATTTTGATACATTTTAGTTATGTTATTACCATTTATAGTTGATAAAACAGTAATTTTAGCATCTACAGAGTTTGCTCCGATTGTTTTATTTCCGGCATAAGCGACTGTTGCAGTATATACTCCAGGTCTTAAATTAATGTTCATTTCAACAACACCATTTTTATCAGTGGTTTTTTTGTAAGAAACACCATTTATTGTAACTGTAATTGGAGTATCTGCTAAATTATATCCTTTGTTGTCTTTTAAAGTAATATGTAATTTAGTTCCATTTTTATAATACATGATAATGTCATCAACGATAATAACCGCTTTTGGTTCTTTTGCAGAGTCATAGTAAGTTCCCTGTGCTTTGTCAGGAGTTTGGTATTTATTGTCTGCCTGAACAATGTAGTATGGGAATGATGGAGGGAATGGTAATCTGTCTAAGTTGTAATTATTGCTGCCGATGGTTACATTGTAGTATCCGCCACCAACAATTATGCCTATTCTGCTTCCACTTAATGTGTTGTTGAATATTGCTTCATTACCTGAACCGTATGCAGTTATAGAGCTTAAAGTACATTTAATAATAGTGTTATTGTATACTTTGTGTCCGGAAGAGTGCATAAGGTAGATTCCTTCTTTTGAACCGATGAGGGTGTTGTTGAATACTGTTACGTTTGGTCCGGTTCCGTGTCTTATGTCAATACCGTGGTTTACAGCATTGGTAACTGTGTTATTTGCAATAATACTGTTAGCTGATCCGAAGTTTATTAATCCTGTTGTGTATTGGTCATGGATGTTGTTATTTGCAATAACTGCATTTTTATTATATTGTAAGAAAATACCCCATGATGATCCTTTTACATCACAATTGGTAATTGTTATGTTTTTATTGGATTCTGAGTAAATGGAAGTAGTTTTATATTCGTCAGTAGTTGTACCAACAGTATTTGGATTATATCCTGGAGCTTTTCCAACGATATTCAAATCAGATACAACTGCATTATCGGTATTGAATAAATACAATACTGAGAAGTAAACGCATCCATATCCTCCTTCATTAGTTTTTTTCCATACTTTTAAAGGAATATTGGAGTTGTTAACACCTTTTGTTTCATATCCGATTAATGTTGCATTATTTCCAAGTATTTTAATGTTTTTATCAACATAAATACAGATATTTTCATAAATTCCGTTTTTCTCAAAGGATAATGTGTCTCCGTCTTTCATTGAATCAATCATTTTTTGAATATCTTCACTTGCAGTGCCGACAGGAACAGTGTAGGTAGTTCCAGTAGGTTTTAATATTCCACTATAGTCAATTACAATATCTTTAGGAGCTTCAATATCAATTTTATTGGTGTATTCTGGAGAATAAGTACTGCTGTCACTATAAGTTCCACTTACACTTTGCGGACTTTGATATGCAGAATCTGCGATTCCAACATAATATACAAAAGTAGGTGGGTAAGGTAAATTAGCTAATTTGTAATTATTTTCACCAATGGTAATATTTGAAAATCCTGAACCCAATAATACTCCCATTCTTGATTTGAACATTGTATTATTGTATATGTAAATATTAGAAGAACCATAACAGGTTATTGAACTGATGGTACAGTTAATAAGGGTGTTGTTATATACAGTATGTCCTCCGGAATGCATAAGGTAGATTCCTTCTTTTGAACCGATGACGGTGTTGTTGAATACTGTTACGTTTGGTCCGGTTCCGTGTCTTATGTCAATACCGTGGTTTACAGCATTTGTAATTTTATTATTTTTTATTATGCTTTTTGCAGATCCAAAGTTTAAAATACCGGTTGTTGCCTGATTTTTAATGGTATTCTGATTTATTGTAGTATTTACACAAGTCTGTAAATAAATACCCCATGAAGATCCGATTATGGTATTGTTGATTATTTCTAAATTTTTGGATTGGTAAGCGTAAAGTACAGCATTGGAATAAGTTGTGCTGTTTAAACTAACCATAGTTAATCCGTTAAGTTTTACATTTGATGTTTTAAGAATATAAACAGTTGCAAAATTACTTATTCCGTATCCTCCAGTTTTTGTTGTGTTTTTAACAATATCTGGAATATTTGTATTGTTGATTCCCGGTGTTTGATAACCGATTAATTGTGCACCATTACCGTTTACAGTAATATTTTTATCAATATATATGCAAATGTCTTTATATTCACCTTTTTCAAAATTCAATACATCCCCGTCATGCATACTGTTTATAATGTTTTGAATAGTTGAACTATTTGATCCAGTATGAACAGTATAATTTGAAGATGTTGTTATTTCTCCATAAACTGCATCATTTGCTATTGGACTTGAAGCGCTGTCATCAGAATTTGCATTGCTTATGTCTTCTGCAAAAACAGAGCCTGAAGATAAAATAACAATTAATGATATGAATATGGATAATATCAATCCTTTTTTATTCATTATTCTACCTCATTTAATGATATTAAATACTTGTTAGGTACTTAATGATATATCGTTTGTTTATAGTTATGATAAATATTTCGATTTGAATTTTTAATATGTTTGCTTTAAAAGTAGGGTATAATTGTTATTTTTTATTTAAATTGTTTATAAAGTGCTAAATTATTTGAAAAGATTTATATGCTTTGATTTCTATATACAAATTTAATCAATATAATTATTGATTTATAATGTATGTTGATGGTAGATTGGCATGGTTGAAAAGAAATATAAAAAACTGTTAAATCTTTTTATCATATGTCTTTTAGGTTTAATCCTGATTTCATCTGTCTACGGAGTTGATGAATTACAATACAGTAATGATGACATTGTTATGGGAACTACTATCTATGATGTTTCTTCCGACTTATCCAATGATGACATTCAATCAATGTTGGATAATGCTGGACAGGGAGATACATTTAATTTTGTTAGCAAGGAATATAAGGGGATTTCATTAGTTGTTGACAAAAAAGTAAATATTATCTCTAATGTTAACAGCACGGTTTATACATCTGGAGAGCTGTCCAATAAAGCTCAGGAGTTAAATATTGATAAAACTTTTGGATTTTATTTCACAAAAAATAGTGCAGGCAGTGTCTTATCCGGATTTAATATTGTAGCTGCATCATCAGATTATGGAGTTATTGTTGATAATTCGGACAATACCATTATTAGGGAAAATTCTATTGTTGATGCCGGAAATAATGTTTTGGTTAAAAACTCAAAGAATGTAACTTTATTTGGAAATGTTTTAAATAATGCCAAGGAAAACGGGCTTCAGCTTAAAAATGTTTCCAGTTGTTATGTAGCCAATAACACAATGATGTTCAATGGCAGATCAGGAATTGAGATTTATGATATTGATAATTCCAATATAACTTCAAATTATTGCTGCAATAATAGTTTTAACGGAATTTCATTATACGGCAAATCTTTTAACAATTCCTATACTCATAATTTCCTTAATTACAATACAAATGGTATTTATATAAATTGTCAGTCCTGGGGAGATGAAATTAAAGCAAATACCATGATTCACAATATTCAAAACCCTGACTGTGAATTGGGTGGTTTTGAATCTGGTAATGGTCTTTTATTCGGGGATGCATATAGTGCTGTAGCTAATAATGGAGTTTATGTGTCATATAATTCATTTGCACATAATGAAAACTTCCAGGCTAAAAATAATCCTTTACAGAATATGATTACATTAGGTCCGAATTTTTTTAATTCTGATGACCCTGAAAACACATTTGTCTGCCCTCTGTTGCTTGCCAAAATCTTAAGGTTAAATGCAATATCATTGCCTAACGGTATAGGAATTCAAATGGTTGAAGATGATACTCCAGTAAAAGAAGCTGGAACTATTGCAGTTCAGGTTGAAGTTGACGGTAATATGTATACTGCAACTTTGGAAAATGGTAGGGCAGTAATTAAAGTAGATCCTAATGTTGACCACCAAGTTGAAATTCAGGTTGGTGGAGAACATAATCAGGAAATTAAAAAAATAAAGCAGAATGTAATTTCTTATAATAAAAAAGACGATTCAGGTAATGGTGATTCTGGTAAAGATGACAACATGGGATCTGACGGCAAACCGTCTGGTTCTGATGGTGATAACTCAGGTAATAAAACTGGTGACAGTTCTGGTTCAGGAGATGCTTCTGGTGAGAGTGGTATTGCAAATATCAAAAACTCTGATGAATTTTCACAAAATCTTGGAACAAATAGTTCTGATTACTATCAGAAATATGAATCTTTAAGTGGTAAAGATGCTATGGCTAAAGGAGATCAAAGTGCAGCAAAATCTTCAGACAGCAGTGGTTCCCCAAGTGATGATGGTTCATCAAAAGAAGGAAAATCCTATGAGCTAGTGTCTCCAAATAAAATATCTAAAGTAATTCAAAATACATCAGGAGTTATTATTCTTGCAATAATCGCTTTATTGGTTTTATTAATGATAGGATATAAACGTAAAAATAAAATGTGATAAACATTTTTTCATTTTTCTTTTTTTTTTAATTTTTAAATACTGGTTTTATATAATATTTTCATAATTGGAAATATTAGGTTTAATTTGGATACAAATAAACTAAATGATGATGTAACCTTAAATTTTAAAACTATGGTGATTAAAAAGGTTAGTTATATATAAATAACTATAACTGTTAAAAATAGTAGTATATATAAATAACTATGACTATATATAGTAATAGTTATTATTTTGAGGGGGCAAAACAATGAACGAATTGCAAAATAAATATATTAGAAATCAAATATTGTCAGTACCTATGAAATTAAATCAGGAGTTAACACACAAAGATAAAAAATTTAATAAACGTTCTGATTATGATAATATTATAAAATATATTGATAATTTTCTTGAAGGAGATAATATAAATCGTTTTCTTGTTTTACCGGGGGTACGTGATGTTGGAAAAACAACTCTGCTATTTCAGGTATATGAATATCTTCTAAAAGAAAGAAGGATATCTCCTGAAAATATTTTGTATTTTTCTTGTGATCGATTAAAAAAAATAGGTAATGCGGATATTTTTAGTGTTGTCAATTCCTATTTAGAAACATATCATAATTCAATAATTGAAACATTATCTAAACCAGTATTCATTTTAATTGATGAAGCACAATATGATAAAGAATGGGCATTAAATGGAAAATTAATATTTGACGGTACTAAAAATATTTTCATGATTTTCAGTGGATCATCTGCACTAAAACTTTCTTATAGTCCTGATGCTGCAAGAAGATTATTAAATATTCCAATTTACCCGTTAACATATTCAGAACATTTAAAATTAAAATATGGAAATTTTAAAAATGATATTTCAGAGTCATTAATTCAAATGATTTTTGACGGAAATGTGCAAAATATTGCAGAGTTAGAAAGAAGAATAATTAATATATATTCAAGTTTTTCAAACTATGACATGTCTGAATGGAAAAATTTCTTAGAATTTGGAGGTTTTCCATCTTCATTTTATCAAAATACTAATGATATAACTAAAAAAATTGTTGATATGGTGGATAAAGTTGTTACAACGGATATGGCTAATATTGAAGGTATAAATAATGATACACAATATCTTGCTTTTCAGATTTTGAATTTTTTTGCTTTTCAAAATCCCAGTGAAGTTTCAAAAGGTTCTCTTTCAAATCATTTTGATGCCAAGATTGCTTTAGTCACTAAAGTATTAAATATTCTTGAAAAAACACAATTAATATTTCATATTGAACCGTTTACTTCATCAGTAAAACGAACAACAAAACCTTATGAATATTTTTTTGCAACATCAAGTTTAAAACATAATCTTATATTAAATATAGGCAATGCTACCTTTGAGGATGAAACAGCATATATGGGAAAACTGCTTGAAACTTATGTAGCTTCAAGTTTTCATGATTTGGATAATAAAAATCACATAAATTATAAAATATACTATGATGACAGCAATAAAAAAAGTAGTGGGAAAAATGTTGACTTTATTGTTCAAAGAGGATTAGAAAAACCTATTCCAATTGAAGTAAGCTGTGGTAAAAAGGATAAAAGTCAAATTAAACGTGCTATTAGTACATATAATTCTTCTCATGGTATAATTATTTCAAATACCAAATCAAATATTGTCAAAGAAGATAATATTATTTATTTACCTCCTGAAACATTTGCATTTATGTAATATATTACAGGTTATTTTATTTAGATTATGAATTTTTCTTAATTTTTCGAGTCTGTAAAATTTTACAGGTTTTATTTGTTTTTTAATTTTTAAATACTAGTTTCATATAATATTTTTATAATGCTAATTGAAAATATTGAGATTAATTTGGATACAAATAAGACTTTTGAAATTATTGATATAACATCTAAAATCAATGAAATAATAGCTAATTCCAATATCAGTAATGGAATTGTAAATATATTTTCCAAACATTCCACATCAGCTATTTGTGTAAATGAAAATGAGGAAGGCCTGCTTGAAGATTTGGAATTTGTGTTATCTAATATAATTTCCAATAAATTTAGTTATAAACATGATAATATTGATAATAATGCTGAATCTCATTTAAAATCATTTTTACTTTCTTCTAGTGAGTCTGTTCCAATATCTAACAATAAATTAAATTTGGGAACTTGGCAGTCAGTATTTTTTATAGAATTAGACGGGCCAAGACACAACAGGATAATTAATATAACTGTAATCGGAGAATAACCATGAATAACTGGGTTTTATTTTTAATTGTAATTATGGCTGTTGGCGGTGTTTTGATAGCTGCTGAGCAAACAGCACACTCTGGTGAAGATTCACAAAGCATTTTAGTTAATAATTCTTCTCAGAATAATCCTGATGTAAATTACTCTGAAATTGATGTTCAAATGAAAAAACTGTGGTATTGACAGGCTAATTATCCAAATTGTTTAATAATTGGAAAAATTGTTTATAAGTGATTTATCTTTAAATCCTTTGATAAAATAAAATTAAAAAAAGAGTAATTAGAAAATTGAATTATTCCTGTGGGTTAAATTCAATTTCAAATCCGATTACAGGATAATCTAGGGTAAAGTTAGTGATTACTTCCGGAGAGAATTCGCCGAAGAAACCGGATATATTTCCATTAGCTGAAGTTCCTTTTACATCACTTACCCTTCCAGCTATAAAACTGGGATTGTTGCTGTCGCTGATTTCCATGGAATAACCTAAGTTTTGAAGTAAGCTGGTTACAACAGATTTGATTTCAGTAAAGTTCGCACTTGAGTGGCAAATCAATCCGGCTAGTTTTTTGGAAGCTCTTACTTTAGTTTCCTGGGTTTCATCCATGTATAGGACATCACCGATTTCAAATATTTTTTGAGGTAAATCTTCGTGTTTATTGTCTTCTAGAAACTCCATTAAACTGTTGATTAGACTGGTACGAATCATGGTTCTGTCAATTGTAATAGGTCTTGCTACCTGAACGTGGTCAATTTCCTTTTGTTTCATTTTGCTGAAGTGTGCATCTTCATTAGTAAGCATTAAACTCATGATTTCCTGGAATCCTAATCCAATCATAACTTCTCTCATAAGGGATTCTGATCTGAACCAGTCATGTTCGTAAGCTATTGTTGAAATGTCTGGAAGTTTAGCTTCAACATCATTAATTCTGTATTGTACCGCAATGTTTTCAACAACATCCACTTCATGAAGGATATCTATTCTGTAGGATGGAATGTAAACTTTTAATTCATGGTCATTTAATATTTCTGAGTCAAAACGTGCCTGGGATAATAACTGTTGTATATCTTCAGCATTTAAGTCAGTTCCACCAATTAAACTGTTAGCTACATCAACATGGACATTTTTTACTTGAGGAGTTAAATCAGGAGTAGTTATGCTTTTGTCTTCGTATTTAACTTCCATACTTTTTATTTTTCCGCCGACTTCTGCAAATGAACTGCAGATAATGTTTAAACACTGGTTAACTGCACGTTCGTCAGTTCCAGTTACATCTACAATAATGTTTTTCACATTTTCATCAATTTTTGTAAGTTCTCCGTTGATGATTGGGGGCATGGAAAGTACCTGATTATCCTTGTCTAAAATTAAAGGATATTTATCAAAATCTTCAAGAAGATGAGCATAAGCAACTCCTTTTTCATGATGGGTTAATATTTCTTCAGGAGTCATTGGAGTATCTTTTTCAAGTGCAACGAATGCATTTTCATCTTTAGGAGTAGCTATGTAATTAAATGGTTGGGATACAACATCTGCATTGTGAATACCGATAGCTACTTTTTTTCTGTCTCTTCCGATTACCCAGTGGAGGTTTTCCTGGAAATCCATAATGTATTTAAGTTTGTCACCAGTAAAATCAACACCTTCGATTTTTGCAAAGGCAATATAAGGTCTGATTTTAGCTACTTCAGCATCTACAATTACACTTTCATCTGATGGTGTAACTTCGTATTTTGGAAGTCCTGTTTCCTGATTGATAAAGCCTTTAAAAGATCTGGCAACTCCTTCTACAGATAAATTGTCCGGACGATTTGGGAAAAATTCCACTTTGATTTCTTCATCGTCAAAGTCTTCAATATCACTTGACATCATTGGTAAAGTGTTTATCAATTCGTCTTTTTCCATATCTATTCCTAAATCTTTTAAATCTTGATATTTGAATGTAATAACTGGCATTTAATATACTCCAATAAAATTATTTTTATAATCCATAAATAGCTATGAAGAATAATGATTCAATTACAAAATGTAATGATCTGTGTTCTAATTCATTCATATGACTGCTAATAAGTAATGTGTGGCTTACATCTATCACAAAATGAATAAATGCTGCTAATATTCCTATTTCTAAGTTTAAAAATGCTATTGACACAAAAATAAAGTGGAATCCTGCTTCCATTAATTCATGTATAATCCATGTTTTCCATGGAGCATTTACTGAATTATTAATTATTCCTCCTAAAATAAGGTAGAACTTATTAAAGATTTTCCATACGATTTGTGTGTGGATTGTGTCGCTTATAGCTAGTACGATTGCAACATAAAACCATAATAATTCCATTTTTAACAGTCCTTTTATATTCTTTTATACATTTATTATTTAGTGTAGTTAATCATTATTAAAGTATCTGTTTTTATTAAGTTTCTGACTCTGTTGAAATTTTTCTAATTTTTTTACAGCAGAAGTTGCATATTGATTTATTTTAATTACTGATCTGTTATATGGTTTTTAAATTATGGGATACTGAATTTATCTGATGGGATATTAATGAAGAAATTAAATACCTCTTGAAATCCATCGTTAAATAAAAATAAAATGAAAATTCAGTAGGATAAACAGCACTAAACCGTATGGATGTGTAAATGAGGAATGCATCTTAAAATATTAGTTTGATTCAACAAAATTTCAAAAAGGATTTCCGGATAATTTAAATTTTTCCATTGCTGTCAAGCTAAGCTTTTTTTTGATTTTTAGTTTTTTTTCATTTAATTATTCTTATTTTTTGCTTATTTATTTTATAACTTGTTATATTCTTTTTATTTTAATTGTATCTATTTTTATTTTAATTATATTTAATTTTAAGTATTTTTTATAGTTAATTTTATTTATTAGTAATTATATATATTTATTTAAGTATGTTAGTTTATTTTAGTTTGATATAGTTAAATTGGAGTTGATTTAGGCATGTTTTTAAGTAGGATAGTTTCAGATGAATTCGGAAATTTTAATAATTTTGTTGAACGAAAATATGTATTAAGTGATGTTGATTTTACTCGAAAAGGAAAATTGAGTTTAGAGTCAATGATTAAATATCCATTGTGCAATAATAAAAAAACAACATCTATTGAGATTAATCGTTTTTTAAGAAACGAATTGAACGATAGAGGTGTTAGAATTACTAAACAAGCAGTTTCTGAAAAAAGACAATTTATTGATCCTCAAGTTTATATTGACATGAATGGCAGCTTAATTTCAAAAATATATGCTCATAAAGACGAAATGACAACTTTCAAAGGTTTTAACGTCTATGCAATTGATGGGTCAATTGTTGAAATCCCAAACACAAAATTAACAAGAGAAGAATTTGAAATTCCAGAAAAAACTGAACTAATGAAAGATACATCAACTGCAAGAATCTCTTGCATGGCCGATACAAAATGGGACTTCATAATCTCATCAAACATAACCAATAAAAGCACCAGCGAAATAGAACACGCATTAATGCACTTAGACGATGTAAAAAATAAAATAGACCTCACAAAGACAATAACAACCTATGATAGATTCTATAACTCCATAGAAATAATGTTCAAAACCATGCTATTAGACTCTTACTTCATAATACGTGGAAAAACACACACATTTAAAAAACAACAAAATAAAATGAAAAAAGAAGGAAAAACCGACGAAACACACGAAATCAACATAAAAAAAGCACAAATCAACAATTTTTTCACAGAAGAAGTGAAAAAATTCGCAAGAAAAACACGAGAAATAAAAGTCAGAATAGTATTCGTAAAACTCAAAACCGGAGAAACAGAAACACTATTTACCAATTTACCCAAAGAAATAGCAACACCAGAAGAATTAAAAGAATTATATGGAACAAGATGGACAATAGAAAAAAACTACGACAGATTAAAAAACAAACTTCACATTGAAAAATTCACAGGAAAAAAGAAAATAATCATCGAACAAGACTTCTACAGCCACATATACCTATTAAATATACTAATATCACTCAAACATGATGCAGAAGAAGAAATAACAAGAAAACCAAAAGAAACAACAAAATACAAATATGTTTACAAAAGCAATGTAAACACACTTATCGGAAACATAAAAGAAGAAATGCCCCGGCTCCTAACAGACGATAAAGAAGAAATAAAACAAATAGTAGAAGAAATACTAGACATAGCAAGAAAAGACCTAGTATACACAAAAATTAAAGCACCAACAAACAAAGAAAGAGATAAAAAGAAATATTATCACAAAAAATGCAAATCAAACATCCAAAACAGCTTTTAAAAAAATGCAAAACCTTAACTTGACAGCAATGAAATTTTTCTTATATATTTTTAAATAAAGAAATACATATTTAATAATATTATTTTTATTTAATTATTTGGAGAAAAGATATGTCAAATGAGAATATTCCTAAAGACTATGATTTTAAAAAAGAAAAGATTTGGGAGCAAAAATGGGAAGATGAGGAACTTTATAAATTCCTCGGTGATGGAACTAAACCTAGATATATAATTGATACTCCACCACCATATCCAACAGGTTCTATTCATTTAGGCCATGTATTGAATTGGGTTTATATTGATATGAATGCAAGATATAGGAGATTAAAAGGATTAGACGTTCTATTTACTCAGGGATGGGACTGTCACGGTCTTCCTACTGAAGTTAAAGTTGAAGAAACTCATGGAATTAAGAAAAATGATGTTTCAAGAGCTAAATTCAGAGAGTATTGTATTGAGTTAACTACCCAGAACATAGCTAAAATGAAAGATCAGATGCAAGCTTTAGGTTTTTCACAGGATTGGAGCCGTGAATTTATTACAATGACTCCGGAATACATGAAAAGGACACAGTATTCCTTTTTAAAAATGTATGATGAAGGATTGATTTACCAGGGAATACATCCGGTTAACTGGTGTCCTCGTTGTGAAACAGCTATTGCTTTTGCAGAAGTGGAATACAGCGATAATGAAACATTTTTAAACTATGTTAACTTCCCGCCAGCTATGGAAGATTCTTATGATAATATAGCCAGTTCTAAAGTTTCAGGCAAAGAGGCTAATCCTGAAGATGAAGGAGTAATGATTGCAACTACTCGTCCGGAGTTAATGTCTGCTTGTGTAGCTGTTGTAGTTCATCCTGATGATGAAAGATATGCTCATTTAGTTGATAAATATGTTGAAGTGCCTTTATCTCATCAGAAAGTAAAAATTTACCCTGATGAAGAAGTAGACCCTGAATTTGGTACCGGTGCAGTAATGGTTTGTACTTTCGGGGATAAAACAGATGTAGCCTGGGTAAATAAACATAATCTGGAAATTCTTGATGCTATTGATGAAAAAGGCAGATTAACTGAAGTTGCAGGAAGATATGAAGGAATGGATTTGGCTACATGTAAAGCTAAAACTATTGAAGATTTGAAAGATGAAGGGTATCTTTTAAAACAGGAAAAAGTTGATCAGAATGTTGGTCAGTGCTGGAGATGTAAAACTCCTATTGAAATTTTAGTTAAAAAACAATGGTTTGTAGCTGTAAATAAGTTAATCGAGCAAACTAAAGAAGCAGCAGAAGAAATGAACTGGGTTCCTGAACACATGAAAAGCCGTATGATTAACTGGGCAGATTCTATGGAATGGGACTGGTGTATTTCAAGACAAAGGTTATTTGCAACTCCTATACCTGTCTGGTTCTGTAAAGATTGTGGTAAAGTAATGCTTCCTGATGTTGAAGACTTGCCAGTTGATCCGACTCATGATAAACCTAAAAAAGCATGCAGCTGTGGCTGTGAAGAATTTATTGGAGAAGAGGATGTTTTAGATACATGGATGGACAGTTCCATTTCACCGCTTTCAATTGCAGGATGGCCTAATGAAGGTTATGAAAACAATTTCCCGGCAAATATCCGTCCACAGGGACATGATATTATCAGAACATGGGCATTTTATACAACACTTCGTTGTCTTGCTTTAACCGGTAAAAAACCATTTGATGATATTGTAATCAATGGTATGGTATTTGGTGAAGACGGATACAAAATGAGTAAGTCTAGAGGAAATGTAATTGCACCTGATGAAGTAATTGAACAGTATGGTGCAGATGCTTTAAGAACATGGGCAGCTAACAGTGTACCTGGTTCAGATGTAATATTTGACTGGAAAGACATTAAACACGGTTACAGATTCTTAAGAAAATTCTGGAATGCATTCAGATTCATTAGTATGCAGATATTTGATGAAGAGGTAAGCTATGATGAAATAAAAGATAACTTTGATCCTCTTGATTTATGGATTTTATCTAAATTAAATAACCTCAATAAAGTTGTAGATAATGCATTTGCAAATTATGATTTTGCAACTACAATCACATCAATTGAAAAGTTCATCTGGCATGATTTCTGTGATGAATACATTGAAGCAGTAAAATACAGATTGTACAATGATGATGTAAGCGATTCATCAAGAAAAGCAGCTAAATACACTTTAAGAAATGTTATTGAAACTTCATTAAAATTATTATCTCCAATTGTACCATTTTTTGCAGAGGAAGTTTATCAGTACTTCGGTGACGGGGAATCTATTCATAAAACCTCCTGGCCTGAAGTTAATGAAGATTTGGTAAGTGAAGAATACGAAAATAAAGGTAATATCACTGTAGATTTAATCGATGAAGTAAGAAGATTCAAATCCAGTTCAAAAATACCTCTTAACGCTCAGTTATCTGAAGTCAATGTTTATACCAATGACGGCAATTTAGTTGAAGTGTTCAATGAATTTTCACAGGATATTGAAGGAACTCTTAAAATTGATGATTTGGCTATTAAAACAGGAAAACCTGAAGTCCATGAAAAAATCATTGAAGTTGAACCTGACATGTCTCAAATCGGACCGATGTTTAAAAAAGATGCCGGAAAAATCATAGGTTACCTAAAATCCAGGGACATTGAAGAAATAGCTGATGAATTAGAAAATTCAGGTGAATTGGCTATTGGGGAGATTACTGTTGGTAAAGATTTATTAAACATCTCAAAAGAAATTGTAGGAGCTTCCGGTAAAAAAGTGGATATCCTGCAGTCTGAAAATTTAGATGTTATTGTTGAAGTAATTAGATAATTTTACTTCAATTCCTATTTTTTTTAATAGTAAAGTTTTTATTCTTTTTTTATCTAAAATTAATTTGTTTTTATTAAATTAACAATTTTTTAAGTGATTACCTCGAATTATGAGAAATCAAAAAAGTATGATAAAAATTTAGTTGAAAATAAAATTATGGGTCCAAATCCTTTAAAATTAGTTGAAGAATTATTACTGAATCATAATATTTCTGATTCTGCTACTGTAATGGATTTGGGGAGTGGTAATGGTTTAACTTCAGTATTTCTTGTAAAAGAATATGGTTTTAAAGTTTTTCCAACTGATTTGTGGAGCGACCCAACAGAAAACAAGAAATTTTTTGATGAAATGGGACTTTCAGGTGATGAAATAATTCTTATTAAAGCTGATGCTAATGATTTGCCATTTGCACATGAATTTTTTAATGCGATAATTTGTGCAGATTCCTATAATTACTTTGGAAGAGATGATAACTTTTTAGATGAAAAAATAATTCCATTTATCAAGCCGGGGGGTTATGTGTATATTGCAGTTCCGGGTATGAAAAAAGATTGTCATGATGATTTGCCTGATGAATTATTGCTTTCCTGGAATGAGGAACAGTTAGATTATATTCATGATATGGATTATTGGAGGAATATAGTTGATAAATCCAATAAATCAAAGGTTATTTCAATTAAACAAATGGAAGGAAATGAAGAACTTTGGACGGATTGGATTAACTGTGATAATGAATATGCTGCAGGAGATAAAAAAGCTGTTGATGCAGGAGCTTGTAAATATTTAAATTTCATATCAATTGTACTTCAAAGAGTTAAATAATTTAATTGAAAAAAAGAAAGTAGGTGAGGTTTTTTTGGTTTAAACCTCACTTCATTTCTTTTTTTCAAATTTTTTACTTTTCAGATAAATATAATAATTTATAAAATATAATTATCAGTATGAATCTTAAAGTTAAAACTATTTCCAATATTGGTGGTGAAGTTAAGGCACCACCCTCTAAAAGTTATTCTCACAGGGCAGTTATATTAGCTTCTTTAGCTGATGGAACATCCAAAATTCATGATATGCTTTTTTCACAGGATGTTTTGTCATCCATTAATGCATGCAGAGCTTTAGGAGCAAATATCACTAAAAAAGATGATTATTTGGAAGTGATCGGAACCAATGGTAAATTGCACAATTCATCAGAAGTTCCTATTGATTTAGGTAATTCCGGAACTACTTTAAGATTAATGACAAGCATATCCAGTTTGGCTGACAATGAAGTTATATTAACAGGAGATGACTCTTTGCAGACAAGGCCTATGGAGATTTTAACAGAATCATTGGCTTCATTAGGTGTATGTGCAGCTTCAATTAATGGTAATGGGAAAGCACCTATTTTAATCAAGCCAGGTTATGCAGGTGGTGAAACTAATATTTTAGGCAATGTCAGTTCTCAGTTTATTTCATCAATTCTGATTTCTGCTCCTTTATCTGAAAATGGAGTTGATTTATTTGTACTGCCTGAATTCAAGTCACGCCCTTATGTAAATATGACCTGTGATATAATGGCTAAATTTGGTGTTAAAATTGAAAATGAATTCTTTGTACGTCATGATGACTGTGACAGGGAATCTAAAAATTGCCGCATTGATGAATTTAAAATATCTAAACAGGAATATAAATCCTGTGACTATGTAGTTGAAGGTGACTATTCATCAGCATCTTATTTGCTTGCAGCTGTAGCTATTTATGGTGGAAATGCAAAAATATTAAATTTATTTAAAGATTCTAAACAGGGAGATAAGTTAATATTGAATATTTTAAAGAAGATGGGTGCAAAAATAGAGATTTTTGATGATTATGTGAAAATCTCATCTGAAGGTAATTTAAAAGGTATTGATGTTGATTTGTCAAATGCTCCTGATTTATTAATTACAGTAGCTATTTTAGCAGCTCTGGCTGATGGAACCACTAATATTACAGGTGTTAAACATGCCAGAGTTAAAGAAACAGATAGGATAGCTACTACATGTAGTGAACTTAAGAAATTAGGCTGCAAGTTAAAAGAATTTGAAGACGGCATGTCTATTGAAGGAGGAATCCGTTCAGGTGTTGTTGATTCACATAAAGATCATAGGCTGGCTATGGCATTTTCATTGGTTGGTCTAAAACATGATATAGAAATTAAAAATGGGGAAGTTTTTGATGTGTCTTTTCCTAATTTCATTGAAGCCATGTCAGAAATTGGAGTTGAACTGGAGTTAATTTAGGAAGTGTTGGTGTTGGAATTAACAGAAACTGAAAAGGTTATTAAAATTGTAGATGAGTTAAATAAGTTATATAAAATCAGGGAGTTTGTAAATAAGGATCCCTACAAAGTTTTAGTCAGGACAATTTTATCTCAAAGAACAAGAGATGAAAATACAGACCAGGCTACTAAAAACTTATTTGCCAAATATAAAAACATTTATGAAATAGTTGATGCTCCAACTGATGATGTTGAAGAGCTAATTAGATGTTCAGGTTTTTATCGTGTAAAAGCAGCTAGAATTAAAGAGGTTTCAAGGATTTTGATTGATCAGTATGGTGGTGAAGTTCCGGACAATCTAAAGGAGTTGGTTGAGCTTCCTGGTGTTGGCCGTAAAACTGCCAATTGTGTTCTGGTTTATGCATTTGAACTTCCGGCTATTCCTGTTGACACTCATGTTCACAGAATTTCCAACAGAATTGGTTTGGTAAATACTAAAACACCTGAACAGACAGAAGTGGAATTGGCTAAAATTGCCCCTAAGGAATTATGGATTAAATTAAATGATTTGATGGTTCAGTTTGGTCAAACTATCTGTAAACCTATGGGTCCTCAATGTGAAATGTGTCCGATTTCAGATATTTGTGATTACTGCTGATTTTCCGAAACATTTATAAATAAAAACATTGTTATATAACAGTAGTTATAAACAATAACTATTGTTATATTAGGTATTCCAAAATATAACAATTAATGATTAACCCTTTATAATATACCTTAAATGGAATTAATTAGGAGAAATAATTATGGTAAATGTCCCAGAATTAAAAAGAGGAGTTTTAGATAGTGTTATTGATGCTATTGGAAATACTCCTATTGTAAGATTAAATAATATAACTGAAGATTTAGATGCAGAAGTAGATGTAAAAATGGAATCCTTCAATCCAACCGGAAGTGTAAAAGACCGTGTTGCAGTTGCAATGATTGAAGATGCAGAAGAAAAAGGATTGCTTAAAGAAGGTTCAGTAATTATTGAACCAACCAGTGGAAATACAGGTATAGGATTAGGTTTTGCTGCAGCTGCTAAAGGTTACAGATTAATTTTAACCATGCCTGAAACCATGTCTGTTGAAAGAAGGAAATTGTTAGGAATATTTGGAGCAGAACTGGTATTGACTCCAGGTTCAGAAGGTATGGGTGGAGCTATAGCTAAAGCTAATGAACTGGAAAAAGAAATTCCTGACGGTATTGTTTTACATCAATTTGATAATGAAGCAAATACAAGAATTCATTCTCAAACTACTGCTAAGGAAATTTTAAGAGATACTGAAGGTAAAATTGATGCTGTAGTTGCAGGTGTAGGAACCGGAGGAACTATTACTGGTATTGGAAAAGTATTAAAAGAAGAAAATCCTGATGTTCAGATTATAGCTGTTGAACCTGAATCTTCTCAAACCTTAGGAAAAGGAGTTAAAGGACCTCATAAAATCCAGGGTATTGGTGCAGGTTTTGTTCCGTTTATTTATGATTCTGATATTATTGATGAAATTATTCCAGTTAAAGATGAGGATGCAGGTAATACTTTACTTGATTTGGCTAAAAAAGAAGGAATATTTGCAGGAATTTCCTCTGGAGCAGCAACATGGGCTGCAATTCAAGTAGCTAAAAGAGATGAAAATAAAGGTAAAAGAATATTGGCTATTTTACCTGATGATGGTTCAAGATATTTGTCTGTTGACTGGTTATTTGAATAGATTTATATATTATGTATTATAGAAAATGTATATACTATATGTTATATTTTTATAGATATACATATTCTAAATATATTTGAGGTTTGTTAATGCTTGGTAGATTAAGGAGTGAAATCAAGACAATAAAGGAAAAGGATCCTGCAGCGCGCAGTACTCTAGAGATATTTTTATGTTATCCTGGTTTTTATGCTATTATTATGCATAGGGTCAGCCATTATCTGTGGACCCACTCTTTAAGATTATTAGCTAGAATGAATTCGAATTTAGCCAGATTTTTAACAGGTATTGAAATCCATCCCGGTGCAACTATAGGTAAACGTGTTTTCATTGATCATGGGATGGGTGTTGTTGTTGGAGAAACTGCAATTGTTGGTGATGATGTACTTATTTATCAGGGTGTGATTCTTGGTGGAACAAGTACACAGAAAACTAAAAGACACCCGACTGTAGAAAAAGGAGCAATTATTGGTGCCGGAGCTAAAGTAATGGGTAATATTACTGTTGGCCAATATTCTAAAATAGGAACTGGTGCAGTTGTTTTAAAGGATGTTCCTCCGGATTCCACATGTGTTGGAGTTCCTGGAAGAATTGTCAGAAGTAAAAATGCTGAAAATATTGAAATTCAGCATAAGACTGTTGATTTGGACCATAATAAGCTTCCGGATCCTGTCGCTGATGCAATCAATACTCTTACAAAGCATCTTAAAGAAAATGATAAACACATTAAAATTTTGTATGAAAAAAATTCAATTTGTTTAACTGAAGATGATGAAGACGAATTGGATGATTTATTGAAAAAATAGGAGATTAACATGAAACCGCCTTGTGAAATTGTTGTATGGTATGTAATACCTGCAATCAGATCAGAATTAGCTAAAGATTTGCTAGCTTTAGGTATGAAACAAAAAGATGTTTCCGAGCTTATGGATATAACTCAGCCTGCTGTGTCTCAGTATATTACTGATAAAAGGGGCAGCGGTATTGAATTAAGTCCAAATGTAAAAGAAATGGTTAAGGAATTAGCTGTTCAGTTACGTAATGGTGAAGCTAAAAAAACTGAAATAATTGGTAGAACATGTTCCATTTGTAAACATATTAAAATTGGAGATGTTTTAAAACAATTAAACATTGATAAGAATGATCTTGATGAAGACTGTCAGGGTTGTTTAGGTTCTGAAGTTACTGAATGTAAATAGTAAACTATATATGTAATAATAGTCAAACTATTAATTACTGTTTTATTTTTTGTGGCAAGCTGACCGAGCGGCTTAGGTGCGTGGCTGCAGACCATGATACTGGGGTTCAAATCCCTAGCTTGCCTTCATTTATTAATTATTGCTTTTTTTGAGGTATTTTATGGAAATTTATTCTACTTTAACTCGTAGTAAAGAAACTTTTGAAACCATGAACGATAATAGAATTAATTTATTTGTTTGTGGACCTACTGTTTATGATGATGCTCATATTGGTCATGGAAGAACTTACATTTCTTTTGATACAATAAAAAGATACTGGGAATATAAGGGTTATACTGTATTCTATATTCAAAATATCACTGATGTTGATGATAAGATAATTAAAAGATCAAAAGAAACAGGAATTCCAGCTGGTGATATAGCCAGGAAGTTTGAAAAAAGATATATTGAAGACATGAATAAATTAAATGTTACAGGTGTTAATTTATTCGCAAGAGCTACTGACCATATGGGTGAAATAATTGACCAAATTCAAAGATTAATTGATAAAGGTTTTGCTTATGAAACTGAAGACGGAGTTTATTTTGGAATAGATAATTTTGAGGAATTTGGAAAATTATCAAACAGAAACATTGAAGAATTGGAATCCCACAGGGAAATAGCTAAAACCACTAAGAAAAATCCAATTGATTTTGCTTTATGGAAAAAAAGAGAAAATGTCGATGAACCGGTATGGAACTCTCCATGGGGTGAAGGAAGACCTGGATGGCATATTGAAGATACAGCTATTACTGAATACTACTTCGGACCACAATATGATGTTCATGGTGGAGGACTTGACTTGATATTCCCTCATCATGAAGCGGAAATTACTCAAATGGAAGCAGTTAGTGGAAAAAGTCCGATGGTACGTTACTGGTTACATACAGGATTTTTAAATGTTTCCGGAGAAAAAATGTCCAAATCTTTAAATAATTTCATCACAATTCGTGAGTTGCTTAAAGAATATGATGCTGATGTATTCAGGTTTTTTGTATTGTCTACCCATTACAGAAGTCCGATTGACTTTTCAAAAGAGTCACTTCACCAGTCTGAAAAAAGTCTGGATAAAATTAAAAAATATTATGAATCATTAGAATGTGAAATCATAGAAAATGTCACTTCTGATTATGCTCCATTAAAAATAGCTAAAGAAGAATTCTTTAAAAGTATGGATGATGATTTCAACACTCCAAAAGCTATTGCAGCTATCTTTGGATTAATAAATGATTCCAAAAGTGAAATTGATTCTTTAGCTGATGAAGATGTTTTTGCTGTTCGTGAATTTTTAGATGATGTCGGTTTTATTTTAGGTATTGATTTTGATTTAAAAGATACAGGATCTTCTGATGAATTATTAACTTTAATTTCAGATGTCAGACAGGAATTAAGAAATAACAAACAATATGAATTGTCTGATAAAATAAGAAATCAGTTAACTGATTTAGGTTATGAAATAAGTGATTAGGAGGAGATTTATAATTTATCTCCTATTTTTTCTATTTGTGCAATAGCTTCTTCTAATCCGTCACCTTTTCCGGCAGCTCCTTTTGCAACAATGGTATCGACAATTTCCATACCCATGTATCCAAACGGTATAACTTTCATTGAATCAATGTATGCTGCAAATGCATCACTTGGTTGAGCTTGGGTAAATATTTCTATTACTTTTGTACCTTCTAAAGTTTTATCAGGATTTTGTGAGACCTGATAGAATCTGTCAATTAATGTTTTTGCCTGTCCACTCATTTGACCATAGTAAATCGGGCTTGAGAAAATGAATAAATCTGCTTCAAGCATTTCTGTGATGATTTTTCTTGCATCATCATCTTTTACACAGTCACCTTTTTGACAAGCCTGACAGGCTTTACAAAAACCGATATCCAGTTCATTAAGATAGTAAATACTTTTTTCACCATCAATTTTTTCCAATAATTTGTTTACTAAAATATCACAGTTTCCATCTTTTCTAGGACTTCCTACGATTGCTACTGTTTTCATAATTTTACACTCTCCTATAATTGTAATTTTATGTTTGTGTTATATTTAAACTATTGTGTTTTGCAACATTTTTCTTGACTTGCTCAAAATATTTTGATAAATCATAAATATACATGTATTATAAATATATTGAATAAACTTAAAGAGTATTTTATTCCAATAAAAAAACTTTAAGTTTCGTACAAGTAATTTAAAGAAATTAAGGGGGAATATGATGATTAAAAAAAGATTTATTTTAGTCATTATGATTATTTTAACATTTTCCATTTCATTGGTTAGTGCTAATGAAGATTTAAATAATGTTGGATATAGTGATGACTTGCAGGTTAATTCCACATATTCCGGCAGTGTTTTAACTGCTCCGGGGAATGCTGGAACATTCAGTGATTTGAATTCGAATATTCAAGCCAATTCAAACATAATTTTAGATAAAGATTATAAATATGATTCTTCAGCTGACAGTTCTTTATCATCAGGTATTATAATTAATAAAGATACAACTATTGATGGAGCATCACATATAATAAGTGGCAGTAATTCCAAAGATGTAAGGTTGTTTGCTGTTAATAAAGGCACTTTAACTTTAAAAAACATTATAATAACTGATTTGAATTATAATGCAGATGATAAAGGAATAATTTATCAAAATGGCGGTAATCTTGTTCTGGATAATGTTACTTTTCAAAATTCAGGATATAAAAGTTTAATATGGGCCGATGGAGGTTCATTAACTGTAACTAATTCTTATTTTGTTAATAACAATGCAACTAACATATTCAGAGTCAGCGGATATAATTCTGTTTTTATAAATAATAATGTAATAATGAATAACAATATTTCCAATGCATTGCTTGAAAATGGATTAAATGTAAACACAATTGACAATAATATTTTTATAAACAATATTAATCATGTAAATATTGAATATATTAAAAGCTGCAGGGATAATTACTGGGGTACAAATGCAGCTACCTATGGTTCTGTGGGAATACTGTATAAATGTAATTTTACAGTAGCTAAACTAAGTATTGTGGGTAATAATACTATTTTTGGAGATTCTGATTATCAGATTGTGTTTAACAATACAAAGTTACCAGTATTTGACCTTAATGTAAGTATTGATGAAAAATATGCCAGTGTAAATCAGAGTACCATAACTATTAAAAACGGTACTGCAAGTGTTGGCATAAGTCCCAAAGCTAATGGTGTTGCAGCTTTAAGTGTTGGTAAAGGTTTAATTAAAGATTCCAATACTAAAAATATTAAAATTAATCTTGACGGAAGTATTGATGAGTTATGGGTAGCAGCTACAGGTAGCGATACTAATGACGGCAGTAAAGACAGACCATTAGCCAGCATAACCAAAGCTATAGAATTAGCTAAATCCGGTTACACTATTCATATAATGGATGGGGAATATTCTCAAAAAGTTTTGGAAATCAATAAAACATTGTCATTTATTGGTGAAGGCAGTGAAGTCATTGTAAGGGGAATCGGAAACCGTGTATTTTCATGTACTGAAAACGGAAATAATCTGGAATTTATTAATATTACTTTTGTAAATCTAATATCTGAAGAAACAAGATCTGCAGCTTTATATATTGAAGGTGATGGTAGTCTTAAAATAATTAACTGTACTTTTAGAGATATTGGGGCCAGATATGGTGCTATGAATATAGGTACTACTGCAAATGCAGAAATTAAAAACTGTACTTTTGAAAATGTAGTTGGAACTGCTTCCAGATCATCTATTATCTATATTTCCGGAAGTGGTGAGTATATTTTTGACGGATTATCTATTTCAAATTCAAAATTAGCTGATAATGTTGCAGAAAACAGTAAGCAGGCATATTTAAGAGGAATATTTTATATTGATAATCAAAATGCAGTTGTAACTTTAAATAATACGGTTATTAGAGGTTCATCAGGTCCAATGCAATCAGTTATTGAGTCAAGAAGTAAATTAAATATCCTAAATACTATAATTGTGAATAATACTGTTGGCATGACTTCTACAGGATACGGCCAATATCTTATTTACGGATCAAGTGCAAATGCCAATATCAATATTGAAAATAGTGTAATTTCAAATAATGCTGCTGAAAATGCTTTAGAAAGTGAAATTTTCCAGCTTACCAATGGAAATACTCTTAATGTGGCATATTCCAGTATTGTTGATAATAAATTTAACAAAATATTCAATGTTAAATCAGGAAATGCTGCAGTTACTCTGGATTATAACTGGTGGGGAAATAATAGTGTGTCTGATGATAAAATCAGTAAATGGATTATAATGACTACACCTGAGAATATAACTGCTGAAAAAGGTAAAACAATTGATGTAGAAGTATATTTCAATCATTATGCAGATACAAATGGTAAAATTTATGATTTGGATATAAATGTTCCAATTACTGTTAAATTCAGTGCAGTCAACGGAACTTTATTAAACAATGTTGCAGATAGTGTTAATGGAATAGCTAGTGTTCCATATGCTGTAAATAATAATGATACAATCACTGTAAAATCAGGTAATCAAACAGCCACAATTAATATTATTTCCAAAGTCATTGATGCTATTTGGGTGTCAGCTGAGGGTAATGATGCAAATGACGGCAGTGAAAACTCTCCGGTAGCTACAATAGCTAAAGCAATTGAACTGGCTAAAAATTCATCTACAATATATATTATGGAAGGAAGTTATTCTCAAGGTCAGATAACAATAAATAAGGAAGTATCCATTACAGGTTTAGGCAAAGTTATTTTGACTAATAATGCATTTATCTGCAAAGCAGATAATGTGGAATTTAATAACATTATATTTTCACAAAATAATGGTTCTTCAGTTTTAAAAGTATATGGAAATAATATTAAAATCTATAACTGTACATTCAGCAGTGTTAATACTGATTTGGGAGTTTTGTATCTTTCTTCAGGTTCTGTCGATATTGTTAACACTGTAATAAACAATGTAAACAGCAGATATTTAATTTCAATTTCTAAAAATACTATTTTAAAGATGTCAAATTCTATTGTTGATGAAAATAACCTTGAAAACAGTATTTTTTATCTTGGAGACGGGTCTTCTTTAAATGCAGATTATTGTATTATCACTAACAACAGATTTGCTGATTATGTAAGTATTGAAGAAGGTGGTGAATCTGTAATTTCTCTAGATTATAATTGGTGGGGAACTAACACACCAGCAGGAAAGGATATTAAAAATTGGGTAATAATGAATGCTCCTGAAAGTATTTCTGGTGAAAAAGGAGAAATAGTAACTGTTGATGTTGATTTTAACCATTATATGGATGTTGATGGTAAAATTCATACATTAACAAAACATATTCCTGAAACAACAATTTATTTTGATGGAAATATTTTAAACACTGTTGACGGGTTAGCTACTTTTTCACATACTGTAGGAAACAGCAATAAAATTATTGTAAAGTCTGCTAATCAAAGTTCCGTCATTGATGTCATTATAAAAGAGGTTAAACGAGATATTTGGGTATCTGCAGAAGGTAATGATGAAAACAATGGCAGTCAAGACAGTCCTGTAGCTACAATCAAAAAAGCTTTGGAGTTAGTAAGTGACGGATCTTCAATTTACATAGCACCTGGAACCTATTTGGAAGATGGACTGGAAATAACCAAATCAGTAAATATAATTGGTTCAGGTAAAGTTATTATTGATGCTGATAATGACGGTAAAATAATTTCTACAACAAACAAATCTGCTGTTATTAATTTAGCTAATTTGGAACTAACAAAAGCAAAAAGCAACTTTGGTTGTGTAATATATAATTTAGGAGCTAATTTTACACTAAATAATATAAGCATCTATGATAATGAAATAACTGATGCTTTAGCTAATACTATGAGTGCAATTTACAATACCGGAGTAATGACAATTAACAACTCTAAAATAATCAATAATATTGGCTATGGATTAATATACAGCAGCAATAATCTTATATTAATTAATTCAACTGTATCCGGCAATGATATCGCTTCAGGCACTTCCTCGTATGGAATTGTTTATTCTACTTCAGGTATTGTAAAAATATTCAATTCTAATATTACTAACAATATTGCAAGATTGGGAACTGTTTATATTTCCAATGGGGATCTTATAGTTGAAAACTCTATTTTTGAAGCTAATAATGTCATATTGGGAAATGGAGGAGCTATCACTCTATTTTCTTTAAGTTCTAAATCAAATATAACTAATGCTACATTTAGAGATAATGCAGCTGCTAGAGATGGTGGAGCTATTTTAGCTAAAGGGGATGTGAACATATTAAATTCCATATTTGAAAATAATGCTGCAGGTAATGGATATTATGGAAATGCAATTTATAATTATGGTAATTTAAACATTCATTATTCAGTATTATTGGAAAATGCTTCCTCCAATTATGTAATTTATAATTATGGATATAATCCGTCTGCTAATGCACAATACAACTGGTGGGGAACTAATAATGATCCTTCAAGATTAGTTGGTGCAGGTCAATGGGATGAATATACTTCATGTGAGGATGTGGATGTTTCAAATTGGATTGTTATGAGTGTAATTCCAGACATTATTGAAAATATCACAGGAAATCAACTTATAAAAGTTTCATTTGATAAATATCATGGAAAAGATGGAAAACTTTATGATTTAACTAAAGCTCTTCCGGAATTTAATGTTAAATTTAGTGCGATTAATGGCACATTATCAGATAATTTGGCTAAAGTTATTAATAATGTAGCTTGTGTTAATTACACAATATCTGACAATGATACAATTACTGTAGAATCTGGTGATGAAATATTTAATATTAAAGTTATTGTAGCTAAAGAAACCTCAATTATTTTAATCAATGTTGATGATATTGTTGTAGGTGAAAATGCTACAATTGATGTATTTGTCAATAAAAATGCAACAGGTAGTGTGATTATTGGTGTTAACAATAAAAATACTACTGTTAATATTAAGGATGGTAAAGCCAGTTTAATTGTAAGTGACTTGACCGCAGGTAAATATGATGTTGTAGTTAAATATAGTGGAGATATTAATTATGGAACCAGCAAGAACATAACTTCATTTAATGTAGGTAAAATAGCTAAATATGATGTTGATGTTGATATTTCCAAAGTTCAAAGTGGAGAAAATGCTACAATAACTGTAATCTTACCAAAAGATGCAACAGGAAATGTTACAATAATTGTTGCAAATAAAAAGTATAATGCGACTGTAGTTAATGGAACTGCTAAAATTATCACTGATGTATTAGATGATGGTACTTATGATGTTGTTGTGTATTATTCAGGAGATGACAAATATCTTAATTCTGTTAAACAACTTAACATGACTGTAGATATTAATAAAAATGTTAACTTAAAAGCAGATGACATTGTCATGTTTTATAAAGATGGAACTAGATTTATAGCTGTTTTAACTGATTATAAAGGCAATCCAATAGCTAATGAAACTTTAATATTTGTAATTAATGGTGTAAAGTATACTAAAATTACTGATAATAATGGAACTGCTTCAATGGCACTTAACTTAATGCCCGGAGTATATGAAGGATTAGTACTGTTTAATGGAACTTTAAATTACAACAATATCTCTGTTAAATGTAATATAACAATTAAATCTACGGTTATTGGTTGTGATATTGTTAAAATGTTTAGAAATGCAACTCAGTATTCTGCTTTGTTTTTGGACAGTAATGGTAATCCTTTGGTTAATGCTGCGGTTAAGTTTAATATCAATGGTGTTTTCTATACTAAAATTACCAACAGTGAAGGTATAGCTACTTTAAATATCAAATTGCTTCCGGCAGAGTATATAATAACCAATTATAACTTGGTTACCGGTGAGGAAAACTCTAATAAGGTTACTGTCAAGTCATTGCTTGTTGATAACTCTGATTTGGTTAAATATTACTTAAATGAGTCCAAATATACTCTTAGGGTAATTGGTAAAGACGGTAAAGTTGCAGCAGGTCAGGAAGTAAGCTTTAACATCAACGGAGTATTCTACCACAGAGTATCTGATGAAAATGGAATTGTAAGTTTAGGCATTAAATTACGTCCTGGAGACTACATTGTAACAGCAGAATACGAAGGATGCAGAGTATCCAACAATGTTAAAGTACTGCCAACCCTTGTTACAAAAGATCTGGTAATGAAATACATGGACGGCAGCAGATTTACTGCACAAACACTTGACGGACAAGGTAAAGCACTAGCTAACCAGAAAATATCATTTAATGTAAACGGAATATTCTACCACAGAACAACCGATGAAAACGGTATGGCCAGCCTGCATATACGCTTAAACCCAGGCAAATACATCATAACATCAATCTGGAACGAATACCAAATAGGAAACAACATTACAATTGCTTAAAAAAGAGGATTTCAAATTCTCTTTTACTTTTTTTAATAAAAACCTTTATATACTTTAAATGTCTATTGTTATATGATATTATAACACGCATTATAATTTCATTTAGTTTTTCGTAAATTGTATTTTTAGGTTTACCCAAAACATTTATATATGTTAAATAACTATTGTTATATGGCATTATAACATGTGATATATTTTATATTGAAAATCATAATATTCATCATATTTAGTTTAGAAGGGATAAAAAAATATGGGATTTTTAAAAATATATGTTATAGTGTAGTAATATTAAATTTAAAAAAATTACAGGTGATTATATGGTAGAAAAAAGACAATACAAATCATCCACATTAGGTGTACGTGCAGGTCAAGAACCGGATCCGGTTACTGGAGCATGTGCTGTACCGATTTATCAAACAAGCTCATATGTATTTAAGGACGCTGCAGAAGCAGCAAGGAGGTTCGGATTACAGGAATTTGGTCAAATTTATTCCAGATTAACTAATCCAACAACTGAAGTATTTGAAAAGAGAATAGCTGCTATTGAAGGAGGTAATTCTGGATTAGGTACTTCAAGCGGTCTTGCAGCAATTACTTATGCAATTTTAAACATTACATCTCCAGGTGATGAAATCGTATCTGCAGATAATCTTTACGGCGGAACTTACCAGCTGTTTGATTACACCTTTAAAGATTTGGCAAGAAATGTTAAATTTGTGGATTCAAGTGATTTGCAGGCATTTGAAGATGCAATTACTGATAAAACCAAAGCAATTTACTGTGAATCTATAGGCAATCCGAAACTGGATGTGCCGGATTTTGAAGCTTTAGCTGAAATTGCTCACAGTCATGACATTCCGTTAATTGTAGACAATACAATTGGTGTCGGTTTGGTAAGACCTTTGGAACATGGTGCTGATGTTATTGCAGCATCTGCAACCAAATATGTTGGAGGTCATGGAACTTCCATTGGAGGATACATTGTAGATTCAGGTAAATTCAATTGGGGTAATGGTAAATTCCCGCAATTTACAGAACCTGATCCAAGTTATCATGGATTGGTATTCTGGGATGCATTTGGTGATGTTCCGGAACTTGGAAATATAGCTTTTACCTTAAGGGCCAGAGCAAGATTATTACGTGATTTGGGGTCAACTCAGGCACCAACTAACAGTTTCCTGTTTTTACAAGGACTTGAAAGTTTGGATGTAAGAGTAAAAAGACATTCTGAAAATGCTTTAAAAGTAGCTAAATTCTTGGAATCACATCCTAAAGTTAAATGGGTAAGTTATCCTGGTTTGGAATCTCACCCTTCACATGAAACTGCTAAAAAATACTTAAACGGTTATTATGCAGGTATTTTAGGTGTAGGTATTGAAGGCGGTGAGGAAGCAGGTAAGGAATTCATCAATAACTTGGAATTATTCTCTCTTCTTGCAAATATTGGTGATGCAAAAAGTTTAGCAATACATCCTGCAAGTACTACTCATCAGCAACTTTCAGAAGAAGAACAATTAGCTACTGGTGTTACACCGGACTTTGTAAGGTTATCTATTGGTCTTGAAGATGCAGATGACTTGATTGATGATCTTTCACGTGCTTTAGATAAAATTTAAATTTTAATAAAAAATAAAAAGGAGATTATAAGATGTATTTGGATAATTCAGCAACTACTGCAGTTAGTGAGGAAGTACTAAACGAAATGGAGCCTTATTTCAGGGAAGCCTATGGAAATCCGTCTACTTTGTACTCTGTTGGCCGCGAAGCTAAAAAGGGTTTAGATAAAGCAAGACAAAGAGTGGCTGATGCAATTAATGCAGATCCTAAAGAAATAATATTCACTAGTGGAGGATCAGAATCTGATAATTTAGCTATTAAGGGGATTGCTTTAAAATTAAAAGGTAAAGGAAATCACATTATCACTTCTGAAATTGAACATCCTGCAGTTAAAGAAACACTCCATTTCCTTGAAACTTTAGATTTCAAAGTAACCTACCTGCCGGTTTATGAAAACGGTATTGTAAAAGTAGAGGATGTTAAAGATGCGATTACTCCAGAAACAATCTTAATTACCATTATGCATGGTAATAATGAAATTGGTACTCTTCAGCCAATTGCCGAGATTGGTAAACTAGCCAGAGAACGTAAAATTCTTTTCCACACTGATGCAGTTCAGACATTCGGTAAAGTTAAAGTGGATGTTGAAGAATTGAACGTTGATTTATTATCCTTATCATCTCATAAAGTCCATGGTCCAAAAGGTGTTGGAGCATTATATATTAAAAAAGGTGTTAGAATAACTCCTCTTATTCATGGTGGTGGCCAGGAAAGAGGAATCAGGTCAGGTACTGAAAATGTTCCAGGTATTGTTGGATTCGGTAAAGCATGTGAAATAGCTAATAATAATTTGGAAGAAAATTATGCAAGATTAGTTAAAACAAGAGATGAAATTATTGAAAAAGTATTGGATGCAGTTCCTAAATCTTATCTTAATGGTGATAGGAATGAAAGACTGCCTAATGTCATTAATTTCAGATTCTCATCTATTGAAGGTGAATCATTAATCCTCCTTTTAGATGCAAAAGGATATCAGGCATCAACAGGGTCAGCCTGTTCATCTAAAACTTTAGAAGCATCTCCTGTATTAAAAGCTCTTAATCTTGATGATGTTGATGTACATGGTTCCTTAAGAATATCTTTAGGTTCCCAAACTCACTTCAATGATGTTGACGGTTTAGTAGAAGCAATTAAAGAGTCAGTAGCTACTTTAAGGAAAATGTCTCCTTTATGGAATTCTGATGAAAAATATGAAGAAATGATGGGTCAAAGTAAATAAATTAAGGTGTTAAATATGTACAGTGAAAAAGTTATGGATCATTTTGCAAATCCAAGAAATTCAGGAGAAATGGAAAATCCTGACGGAGTAGGAACAGTAGGAAACCCAACCTGCGGGGATTTGATGACTATCTATATTAAAGTTAAGGATGACGTTATCACAGATATTTCATTCCAAACCTTCGGTTGTGGAGCAGCTATTGCTACAAGCAGTATGATTACTGAAATAGCTATTGGCAAAACATTGGAGGAAGCATTAAAAATTAGTCGTAATGACGTGGCAGAAGAATTGGACGGTCTTCCACCAGTTAAAATGCACTGTTCCAATTTGGCTGCAGATGCACTTAAGGCAGCTATTGACAACTATTATGAAAAGTCTAATTAAACTTGTTCAAGGTTTACGATTATTAATTTTCTGCTTGGTTGTTAATATGAATCATCATTATATCACTTTAAATATCAGTTGCTTATACTGCATCTCTCATAACATTTCTATAATAATATTTGATGGGATGCTTAATTAAATTTGTGGATACGGTCTCATATTCATTAAATTAAAAGTTGGTTATATATTATTTATAAATTTTTGGGGGCGTATAAAAAAATAAGGATTTCCATAAACTGCAAGAAAAGGTGATGAAAATAAAATAACAATTTGTTAATTGTGGTTGTTAATGTTAATGAATCCGTAGTAAAAATATATTATATATTTTATATAAATAATATAATAAATATATGTTTACAAAATATTAAATGGAAATGATTATTATGGGCATTACGGATTATATTAAAACTAGATTATTGAATAATCGTGTTGAGCAGTATAACACTAGGCGTAGCTATTGGGGGTGAGGATGAAAGGCAACCTAGGACTGACTGAATAAATACTGGCCTTGATTTAGTTGATGCACTTCCACCAGTAGTTAATAAAACAATAGCTAATGCTCGTTATGCTGTTAAACTTGACGGTTACACTTCTGGTGTTTTGAAAAACAGAATTGATAAAGCTAATGTTAATATTGTTCTTGTAGATAAAGAAAATAAATTATCTGCTGAACAGAAACTGACTTTAATTTTGTGGGCTAGGAAAATTGACATCAGCCAAGTTGCTAAAAATATTTTGCAAGGGGGAATGGTTGATGGGGAGGGTTTAATTAAACCTGTACAACGTTGGGATAAAAGTATAGGAAAATATATTAAACCAGTATTTCTTGAAATAGGTGCTCATGGATATGGATTAAAGAAAGAATTCAATGATGATAATGAAGTGCAGTTATTCCTTCATGAGATGCCGAAAGATATTGTTAACGGATCTCCAGAAGAGTTCGATAACTATGTTAGTGTTGAAGAGGGAACATTAACGGTTAAGTACGAACCTGAAGAAGTCATTAACTTCATGTACAATGAAATATACAGTGAAGCTCAAACCATTATCCTTAATTGTCTTGATGATATATACCACAAGTGCAATTTGGAGAGAAATCAAGTGGAGAGGATTAATAAGGACAATATCGTTGAAGTAAAGCCATCACTTGACAGTAACGGTTAGCCTATTGTTACTGAACTTTCAGCTACTGCAAAAGAAAATCTTTATGCAGATTACGGAACCACTGCAAACAGTAACATAGCTATTGTTCCTCCAGGAATTGAATCTAAAATACTTGGGGGTAACAACTACCAATCTAATTATACTAGGCAGACTGAAATCTTTAGAAATAATATTTTAAGGACTTTCGTTACTCCTCAGTCTCAGGCAGGTAATGAGAAATCCAACCAGAATGTTGCAGAGTACATTAACGATTCAGTCATTACTGAATTTATTGTTAATGTGGCTAATGACCAGAAGTGGGTGTTAAAGTATTGCAATGAATTATTAAATAGGCAATTGGAGTTAATGGACATTAGTGAAACTTTAGATATTTATTTCAGCTATTCAAGAGATGATGTGTTAAGATATATTATGGAACTTTCGGCTGAAGGTGACGAAATTTATAAGAATTACCTAAGTAACTTCGAAGAGGAACAACCTGTAGGTGGGAGGATTGTAACCGATGTGGGCGTTGAAGTATAATTTAAGAAATGAAATGACCAACGTATTATTATTTATATTTATCTAAGAAAGTTGGTCCCTCATTATTTATTTGTGAAAAAGGAAGAATATCTATAGGTGTTTCCTTTAAATAAATTATAGGTAACTCTTGAGATACAATAAAAAATGAAAAAACTTTATAATCTGTTAAATCATGCCCAATTTTATTGCCTAATTTATCTAGATTATTTTTTATCCAAATATCTCTTCTCTGATGTTTTTTTATCCATTCTTTATTATCGAAAAATTTTTCTATTTCGTGAAAAATCTCACGAGGATTTCGTGCACCTTCAATATCTTTGCATTCAATTGAAAATAAATGTTTTTCATGGTTATCTAACAATAAAATATCAATATCTCCATATTTTGGATTGGCTTTCACTATTTTATCTATTTTTACATTTTGTTTTAAATAAAATTTTTCAGAGGCATCTAAATTATCTTCAAACCATTTAAAAACTCTTTCATTAAATTCTTTTCCTTTTATATCTCCCATTTTACCAATAAATGATTTGAATTTTTTTGAAGAATTATCAGTTTTATATAATCCTTTAAAAATTAAATGTAATAAATTTGAACAAGAATGGAGAGCATTTCTAAAACCATAAATCACAGTTGCATCTTTATCATTTTTAATAATTAATGGTTTTAAATGATAAGATAATGGTCTTCTAAAAACCCATGGATTGATATCGTTTTTAGTATAGCCTTCAGGAGGTGTATCCCAATTTTCGCGATGACTAAATGAAAAATTTTCAATGGCTTGTGCTGATTTTTCATATTCCCAATCTAACTCTCTTTTCAATATACCTATTAAGTTAGATTTAGAGATAACAACAACATCTTTTTCGTCATCTACAGCTAACTTTATTAGTATAGAAATAAAATCAGCATAATCTGTTAAATTAATCCCAAATTCTGATTTGAATGCCTCTTCTTCTTCATCACTTGGGGTTTCTCCACCATCATTATAATGAAAAATATTTATAGAAAGATTATTTATATGTTCTAATGTTCGTTTAGTTCTAAAAGTATCAAAAATATCCTCTAAATTAGTTTCAGTTCCAAAACGGCCAGATTCTAAAGGAGTAATTTCGAAATCCACATGTTTAGATTTTATATAATCGCTACTAAATGCCCATTCAATATAATTATTGGATAAAGCCATTAACTGGTCAAAGCTGTCATTCGATATTTTTACTTCACTATTAAATTTTTGTTCAGCAGATAAAAGTTCTATTAAAAACCTTGTTGGCAATCCCATTTTATCTAACTCATGCTCTTCATAGACAATTTCTTCCAAAATGCCGGAATCTTTATCATAATTATTAAAATAGTATACATTATTAAATGATGATCTGGCAAATAGAATATTTTCATAATTTAAAATTAACTTTTGGATAAGGTCATCCCAATCATATTTTGTAATTTCTTTTTTAATACAATCTAAGTAATATCCAACAATTCTATGACTTAGTTCGATAGATTGGTCTTTAGTTAACTTCTGATTATAATCATACTCACATTGGACTTTATTAACTAAGCCATCCATTGCTGATTGAACATTATGTTCTTGCAATAATATTATTTTATTTTTTACAGGAATATTATTGATATCTTCAGAAGTATAAATTAAAATGTGTTTCTTTAAGTCTGAATGTGATTTTTTATTGATAATTTCACGTCTACGTTCTTCTGTTAATGTATTTTCTAAGCTATTTTTTTCTAATAAATTTCCAATTAGTTTTAAAATGTTATCCATTAAAAGCAGATCTGCTTCATTATTTTTTTGATTTGCAATAGGTATCAAATATTTACTAATTTTAAAATTAATTTCTACCTCAGATATATTGTTAGAAATAATTAAATTTTCTTTAATGTAATTTGTTATTTCAATATTCAAATCTAAATCCTTATCTTCTTCAAGGCTAAATGAAATTAAAATAGACTTGTTATTTAATGGTTTCAAAACTTTATAAAGTTCATCACTAAACTGCCAAATCCAAAAACCCATAGCTTTAGCAATGAATGTTTCATTGTCTTTTTCAAATTTAATCCAAATATTTTGATTAAGTAATTTGATTAAAAATAAATGAGAGTTTGCAGCATACATAAAATCATTAATTTTATTAACAAAAATCGAAACGTCATTATAAATTTCCAAATGAGGGTCTTTATCTTTAATTGCTTTTTTTCTTAATTTTTTTGTGTATTCTGATGTTTCTTCAAAAGATAACAATAGTACATCCATTTTTTCATCAGTGGCATAAAATGAATGATTTTTTTCAATATAAAAACTGAATTTATCTAAAAAACTAATCCCCTCAATATTCTTGTTTTCTAATAAAGTTGCAAATTTAAAAAGAGTCAAACTATCATAATTGCCCGAATTGATGAGTATTTCAAATTCTTCACAATTGATTATTAATAAGTTGGTGAATTTTGGTATTTCTGTATAATACTGCCGTCCACTTATGCCACTGAATAAAATTATAAGAACATCATTAATTGATTCATCAGAATACAAATTATTTATAACAAAGTTCATCCTATTTTTTAGAATAGAACCATATTTTAAGTCAATTCTTTCACATGGTCCATTTTTACCATAATCCTTTAAATTATCGTTAACAAGAACACAATAAGCTAACTTATCAGTATCAATTTTAAAAACTTTATCTTTAAATAAAGTATTTTCCCATTCAGGCAATTCATAATCAAAATCTTCAAAATGTAATTTATTTTTTAAATTAAATAAAATATTAGACCATAAATCTTTCTGATAATTTTTTATAAAATTCTCTTTTTCATTAAATTTTAAAAGAGATGATAAAATATCATGTCTAAGAGAAATAGATAATGCTCTAGGAAATATTATATATGTGTTTTCAATTTTTATTAAAGGTGATATTAATATCGGATTTTTGTCAGAAAATTCAGAATACATATTCATCTTGAAAAAATCATAGGGAATATTACTTTCTTTTAAATCTTCTATAAATTCCTTTTCAACTGATAGAACACTATTAAATCTGTCATCACCTACTTCAATAATAAAGTCATCAGCGGTATCTTTATTATTTAAAAAACCCTTAAATTTTATCATTTCGTTATCACTGAGGGCAACACTATTTTTAAGATAATCTAATTCATCAATATCTGGAAAAAATATTTCTTGCCTAAATCGATTATTAATATCTTCATAACGTCTGTGCCCTGATTTTTTAGCAATGTAATCACTTAAAAATAAAATAAACATTGAAGTTTGATAGAAATGCTCCAAAAATTCATTAGAAAAACTTGAAGAGTTTAAATGAATACAATTGAGTATTTTTTGTAAAACATAATAATCAGAAGTAGAAGGTCCATTAAATATCACATGATTTTTAAAGAATAATATATTATTTGTAAATAATGTATCTAAAGAATCCTCTAACAGACCTATTGGTCCTTTTGAAGGGAGGTATTTTAAAAATAGTTCATTTAAATCGTGTATTGTAATTAGTTTATTTCCACAGTTAGTATTTGAGCATGCTATTTGAGTTGCTATTTCAAGTCGAATATATTGGGACTGATTTTTAGGGCATATTGATAATGCTACCAAAGTTTTAATTAAATCTTTCTGATTATATTTGGAAAATTCTTTTTTTAATCTTATTAATGCATCATTGGGAAGATTTCTTAAATAATTGTCTTTTTTAAAGCAACAATTTTTATATTTTTTACCACTACCACAGGGACATGGTTCATTTCTACCAATTTTCATATAATCCACCTAACGAAAAGATTATTGACATTGCAATTATGTATTAGAATTACAATTAATTAAATTTTTTCAGAGTATTGAAAAATAAGTATTGGATTATGAAATTTTAAGTAATGCTTATTTAAATATAATAAATATTTATATAAAATAAGTAATAAAATATATAATAATTAATATAATAAAATTGTGATAACCATGAGACAGGAACTTTTTGAAGTAGGATCATATGATTATTCTGACTTGGATGATCGCCTGACAAAACCGGTGAACTGGACTGAAGATGATCTAAAGCTAATAGCTGAAAACTATCGTGGAGGAATTCCATTAACCTCAGAGCATGACAATATCTATGTGGGTATTGGAAATAATATTGAATACGAGGAAGGAAAGCTATTCATTGAAATTCCTGATGAACTGGATATGGAATGTAAAGGCCTATCTCCTAAAGTTGATGTCTTATTAAAGGATAAAGGAGATTCATTTGGAATTGATACTATGAGTTTAATTGACGTAGGAGTTACTAAACACCCAAGAAAAATTAGATTGTTGAATTCTGAAATAACTGGAGAAACAGGTCAGACTGGAAATCCTAATCCTGAACCACCAGCACCACAACCTCAACCTGCACCTGCAAAAGATACTAATGTAGCAACTTCTTTATTATTGGAAAAATTGCAAGGCAAAGATGCTGAGATTGGAAAGCTCCAAGAAGAAATAAATAATCTAAAAGAAGAGTCTAAAAAATACGATGAGATTAAAAAAGCTATTGAAGAAAATAAAGAGTTCATAGATTCTAAAGATGATATCTTAAAAGAATTGTCTGAACTTAGAAAAGCTGAAAATGAAAGAAAAATAAAAGAGTACGAAGCTAAATACAATTTTAACTATAATGAAAACGCACAGAATAAAGAAGTTATTGATAAGCTATTATCCGGTGACGTTGATATGGAGCTAATGGAAAAACTGGCTGAAAGAAGAATAAAAATTGAAGCTAGCAATAACGGTTCCACTCCCGGTGGTAGAAATCCTAGAAACTCTGGTGAAACAGGTGAAACCGGATCAACTGGTGGAAGTGAAGATGAGAATGCTCCTTCATTTACTACACGTGAGGAATATAATAAAATATTAAAGGATATGGGATTCAATAGGACTAGAATATAGCTATGATGGTGTTTTATGCTTTTTCACCGGGCTAAATATATTTCATTGAACGCTCGTTATTGAATTAAGATAGGGGAAAAGTTTTTTATGGTGTTTTACTTTTCCCTGAGATATCTTGCATTGAACCCCTCAATGCCTAATTAAGGGGGGACAAGCCCCCCTTTAATTACCCACGAATGCCAATGCAAATAAATCAGGTTTACCAAACTTAACCCACGAACCGACCGCTAAATGGTCGGTTCTTAAATCTGACGTAACAAATTCTTCCAAATCCATAAACTCGGATAGGGACAAGCCCCTATTCCTCGAACTTTGACAAACTATTATTGTTATGTCAACAGCAACATGAAGCTGGTTAAAAAGAACCAAAAGTTGTATGATTATGATGCCATTGTTGATTGGTGAGTTAAAGATGATGATGTTGTAAGAGAAGTCAATGAACTACCCATATTGACCTGCAACAAAAATTGATTTGACATTATTTTCATCTATTTTTCACTTAAAAAATTAAATAATAATCTTTTCAGCGTTTTTATTTCCTCATCATTTAAATTATGCTTATTTTCCCAGGTTATGATATGTTCCAATATTGCATCAGTTTTTTCAATGCCTTTTGGTGTTAATTCCACTATTTTTCTTCTTCTGCTTTCAGGATCTTCCTTTCTTTGAATCAGATTTTTATCTTCAAATCGTTTAAGGATTTTGGAAGCTTGTCCGTTGCTTACATGGAAAAGTTTTACAAGGTCTTTTTGTGTGCTTTTGTCTTTAAATCTGATTCTAAGTAAAAAGGGTATTTCATTCACTGAAACAATCTCATCGGTGTAATTTTCATTGCTGAATTGTGAAAAGTCGCTCACTAATTCTTCCACATAATGGTAAATTAGAATGTCGTCATAATTTTTTAGCATAAATTGGCTTGGCAAACTCATGTTAATTATTATGAATTTAATCTTATAAATATTTTCATAAAGAAAATGTTTCCAATAGAAACATTTATATTATAAGCGAACAATATTTTAAATTAGGTGAAAATCATGGAATACAAAACATTATCAAACGGTGTTGAAATTCCCCAATTAGGTTTTGGAGTATTTCAAATACCTCCAGAAGAAACAAAAGAAGTAGTAAAAAAAGCTATTGAAGTAGGATACAGGCACTTTGATACAGCACAGGCATATTTCAATGAAGCAGAAATTGGTGAAGCCATAAAAGAGTCAGGTATTGCAAGGGAAGAATTGTTCCTCACAACCAAAGTATGGGTTTCATCATATGGTTACGAAGAAACCAAAAAAGCGTTTCAGGAATCTCTAGACAAACTACAAACCGATTATATTGATTTGTACCTTCTCCACCAATGTATTGGAGATGTATACTCAACCTGGAGAGCAGTTGAAGACCTATACAAGGAAGGAAAAATAAAAGCTATTGGAGTATGTAACTTCACACAAGGACGTTTCACAGATTTATGTCTAAATTCTGAAATAAAACCTATGGTGAACCAAATTGAAGTAAATCCATTCTTCCAACAGGAAAGAACAGAAGATTTCCATGCTGAATTTGATGCAGTAGTGGAAGCATGGGGTCCTTTGGCTGAAGGAAAAGACGGAATATTCACCAATCCAATTTTATCCGAAATCGGTGAGAAATATGGAAAATCAGTTGCTCAGGTAATATTAAGATGGATCATTCAAAGAGGAATTGTGGTTTTCCCAAAATCAACTAAAGAATCCAGAATGATTGAAAATGCTGATTTATTTGACTTTGAATTGTCTGATGAAGATATGGAAAAAATCAAAGAACTTGAAACTGGAGTTCCAATTGTTGAAGTGGATAACCCGGATTTCATCAAGTTTGTCTGCAGCAACATAGCTTAAATTAATTATTTTTGGTGTTACTATGAAACATGTAACCTTAAACAATGATGTGAAAATGCCTATTTTAGGTTTTGGGGTTTATCAGATTCCTCAGGGGGAAACAAAACAGGCTGTGCTTGACGCAATTGATGTTGGGTACAGATCAATTGACACTGCACAATCCTATTTCAACGAAAAAGAAGTGGGCGAAGCAATTGCTGAATGTGATGTGCCTCGTGAGAAGCTTTTCATAACCACTAAAGTTTGGATTGAAAACTATGGATATGAAAAATGCAAGGCATCCGTATTGGAATCTATGGAGAAATTAGGACTGGATTATATTGATTTGGTATTGCTGCACCAGCCATTTGCAGATTACTATGGAGCATACCGTGCATTGGAAGAGCTATATAGGCAAGGTTTGATTAAGGCAATAGGAGTTTCAAACTTCTATCCGGATAGATTAACCGATATTTGCCTATTTGAAAGAAAGGTCATTCCCGCAATCAATCAGGTTGAAACCAACCCGTTAAACGCACAGTACGAAGCGCAGGAAAACATGAAAAAGCATGGAGTTCAAATTGCTGCATGGGCACCATTCGGAGAAGGAATGCAGGGAATGTTTACCAATGAAACCCTGGTAAAAATCGGTGAAAAATACGACAAAACTGCCGCTCAAGTGATTTTAAGATGGTTGATTCAAAGGGAAGTCGTGGTTCTCTGTAAATCCACACATAAGGAAAGAATGGCTGAAAACTTTAATGTATTCGATTTTGAATTATCTGATGAAGATATGAATGAAATCAAAACATTGAATGTTTCTTCAAGTCTCTTCTTTGACCATGCTGATCCCGAAATGGTTGAATGGTTCGATGAGATGGTTGAAGTTAGAAAAAAACAGCAAAGAGCAGATTTGGAACAGAAAAAATGGTAAAATCATGAATCAGAAAAGATTGGGAAAAACAGATTTGATGGTAAATCCCATAGGTTTGGGATGCATGGGGCTTTCCCATGCCTATGGTGCTGCAAAATCTCAGGACGAATCCATTGACTTTTTAAAGGAGTCTTTTAAAACCGGATATAATTTCTTTGACACTGCCGAAGTTTACACCGGTAAAACCAGTGGTGGTGTCATCAGCAACAATGAGGAACTTGTGGGAATGGCCTTAAATGAGGTTAGGGATGATGTTGTCATTGCAAGTAAATTTGGAATAACAATTGAAGGAATTACTCCCACACCCGATGCTTCGCCGGAATCCATTCAAAAATCAATTGAATCAACATTGAAACGATTAAACATTGATTGTCTGGATTTGTATTATCAGCATAGGATTGATCCAAAAGTTGAACCTGAAATCGTTGCAGAAGAAATGCAGAAATTGATTGATGAAGGTTTGATTAAATCATGGGGAATTTCTGAAGTTAATGAGGAATACTTAAGAAGAGCCAATGAAGTCTGTCCGGTAACTGCAATTCAAAATAGATATTCAATGCTTGCAAGATGGCATGAAGGCATGTTTCCGGTCTGTGAAGAGTTCGACATCACATTTGTTGCATTCTCGCCGATGGCCAATGGATTTCTGACAGGATTGTATAATGCAGATTCTAAGTTTGACAATTTAGATTATAGAAACGAAATGCCTCAATACACTGAAAGAGGTTTTGAAAGTGCCAAAAAACTGATTGAATTGCTAAATGGTATTGCTGATGAAAAAAATGCAACTCCTGCGCAGATATCTCTTGCATGGATGATGTGCAAAAAGGATTATATTATTCCAATTCCCGGCACAACTTCCATTAAAAACATGGAATCAAACTTTAAAGCAGCAAATGTAAGTCTATCAAGCTCAACAATAGCAGAAATAGATGAATTATTAGATTCATTGGATGTTCCTGTATTTGGAGGACATTAAAATTTAAGTACGAATTTGATTTAAGATAATTGCTGTAGACAATCGTGAAAAAGTAATAATGAGATTGTTTTTTTTACTCTTTTTTTTAATTAAATTATCCGGGGGCAAATTTTGACTTATTTTACAAAAGATATGAAGGTTTTTGATGTAATGTCTGACAGTTCATTTGAGGGATTTGGAAACCTCATATTTCCGGTAAACAGAAATATTCCACGAAATATGACTCTTGAAAATGTAGGAGATATCTACATCTGGTATAATCATATAAATCCCAATAAAACGGTTGAAATTGTTAATTACATGAAAAATGAGGTTGATAAAGGCAACAAGATTTTCTATGACATTTACACTACAAGTGAGAAAAAATCAAATCCAAGTTTAAATAACACTGGTTTGTTCTTTTTTAAGGTAAAAAGCTATTCAAAGTTTGCAATTATAAATGCCGGTGGGGGGATGATATATGTTGGAGCTATGCAGGACAGTTTTCCTCAGGCATTGGAATTGTCCGAAAGAGAATATAATGCCTTTGCATTGATATACCGACCAGGAGCGAATACTGCAATGCAGGATCTTGCAAGAGCAATATCATTCATTCATGAAAACAGAGAAGAGTTGGAAGTTGATGTTGATGACTATTCAGTATGGGGAGGCTCTGTAGGTGCAAGAATGGCAGCATGGATTAGCACATACGGAACAGGACAATTTGGTGTAAAGGAATATCCTAAACCTTCAACTGTAATACTGCAGTATACTGGACTTTCTGAAGTAACTGGATATGAAGTGCCTACATACAGCTGCGTTGAAGATTATAATATATTCAAAAGGGATGAGGATGGAATTTAAGTATATTGTAGTAAGTTCATATAGTTGATGATGCAGTCATAAGTGAAAGTAGATGATGATAAATTTATATAAATGTAATAATAAAATATTATATTAATTATTATATATGGGTTGTAATAGCTATGGCCAATGTTAATAATACATCATCCTACATGGATGAAACTAAAAAGCAAATTATAAAAGAGTCTAATTATACCTATAGGGATGCTCTTGAAGTTTCTGCATATCTTATTGAAGTCGGAAAGTTCGAAAGATTTTACAAAGAAATGCAGATTCATGACTTGCAAAAGGAACTTGATGAAATGCCGGAATAAAAACTTCAAAAAATAAATCTCGGGTAATAACTCTTAAGAAAAAACTTATTTTGTATCGTGTAAGTAATAATTTTATTATTGCTTATATATTTTTTTTATAATAAACTTTTATATATAA
>UMIY01017004.1_pt1 | contig 57817 bp, 53 predicted proteins | sample 1965921 | NCBI WGS metagenome assembly UMIY01 (sample SAMEA4836134, study PRJEB28245) | human gut metagenome | biome: gut microbiome; material: fecal sample | place: Denmark | collected 2008
TGACCCGCTGCCGGTGACATATTGATTCCACTCCTGGGTGGACGGGCTCAAATAGATAATGGGCATGGTCTCCCCTCCTCATTTTGATTGCCTGTATTCCATGGATATGGCAATCCGGCAAAAAATGTGCTACACTGGGGAAAATCAACTGCCGCAGGAAAGGAACGCCACCATGAAAACACAACGGGACTATCCCAAATACACCGTCACACCCAAGGCGGAGGCCGCCATTCTCCGGGGCCACCCCTGGGTCTACGACGCGGAGGTACTTGCTGCTGAAGAGGGCGCGGAAAACGGCGGTCTTGTGGACGTAGTCAGCAAAAAAGGCCGGTATCTGGGCACCGGCTTTTTGTCGGAGCACTCCAAGATCCGCGTCCGCCTGATCTCCCGCAATGCCAACGACCGGTTTGATGCGGCCTTCTGGCAGCGCAAGCTCCGCTGGGCATGGGATTACCGCAAGACTGTCATGTCTCCGGAGGATCTAGACGCCTGCCGCATTATCTTCGGAGAGGCGGATGCCTTTCCGGGCCTGACCGTGGACAAGTTCCACGATCTTCTCTCCATCCAGGTACTCTCCGTGGGCATGGAGCGCATCAAGGATCACCTGATCCCGGAACTGGTGTCCATTCTCCGGGAAGACGGCCAGGCCATCCGGGGCGTCTTTGAACGCAACGACGTGGCATTGCGGGAAAAAGAAGGCCTTGCACAGGAAAAGCACTGGTTCCCTCTGCCGGGAGAGGCTGTGCCGGATTCCCCCATAACGGAGATCACGGAAAACGGCGTGAAATACCTGGTGGACGTGGAAAACGGCCAGAAAACCGGCTTTTTCCTGGACCAGAAGTACAACCGCCGGGCAGTGGCCCGCCTGGCCAAGGGCCGCACGGTGCTGGACTGCTTCACCCACACCGGCTCCTTCGCCCTCAACGCCGCCATGGGCGGTGCCGCCCACGTCACCGCCGTGGACGTGTCGGAATCCGCCGTTGAGATGGCCCGGGCCAACGCGGAGCGCAACGGACTGGACGGCGTGATGGAATGCGTGGCGGCCAATGTCTTTGACCTGCTGCCCGCTCTGGAAAAGGAGCCCAAGCGCTACGACTTCATCATCCTGGATCCGCCGGCCTTCACCAAGTCCCGCAAGACGGTGCACAACGCCCTGGCCGGCTACAAGGAGATCAACTACCGGGCCATGCGTCTGCTGCCCCGAGGCGGCCTGCTGGCCACCTGCTCCTGCTCCCACTTTGCAACGGAGGAGAAGTTTGTGGCCATGCTTCATGACGCCGCCCGGGACGCCGGGGTGCAGCTGCGGCAGATCGAAGCCCGGCAGCAGGCCTGTGACCACCCCATCCTCTGGGGGGTGGAGGAGACCAATTATCTGAAATTCTACCTCTTCCAGGTGGTGTAAGGCTCCTCAGCTTTTCCGCTTTTACCAAAAAAACCAGGACGCGCGATGGCGCGTCCTGGTTTTTTCTTGTTCCGGAATGGACTCAGCCGCCCACTTCCACCACATAGACCACGCCGTCCTTGACGTGGAGGTTGAAGGTGTCCGCATAGGCCCTGGCCTCATCCAGGGTGATCCACATCCGTCCGTCGGAGTTGTAGCACAGAACGGTGTTGGGATCCAGGGTATACGTCCTGCCGCCGAAGGTCACGGCGGAGGTGCCGATCCAGGAGCTGCTGGATACATTGCGCAGCTCCGTCAGCTTGGACATGGACACGAAGCCCGTACCCTGGGAATTCAGCTTGGCTGTCACGAAATCGCCCGCCTGGACGCCGTAGCGCACGCCGAAGGGGCCCACCCGCTGGTCGGAGCCATTGCCGTACTCCAGGCCCACGCGGTCTTTCCACTCGGAGCCCACAACATTGCCCTCGTCGTCATACACCGGCGACTGGATGCTCTCCACGAAGACGCGGCCCACCAGCTGATCCACAGCCCGGTTCAGGACAATGAGATCCACTTCACCGGCCCAGTTGGCCCGGGCGTAGAGGATCTGGCTGTCAGGCACCTGATCCACAGTCAGCTGATTGATGCCGATGGCCCTGCCGCCGTCAAAGATCAGGACATTTTCCGCCAGAGGCCGGCTGCCCATCTTCCGGGTACTTACCAACAGATCCCCGGAGAGGCTGTTGCGCTGATCGCTCAGGGAGACCTTCTCCTTCTGGCTGGAGGAAATGCGCACTGCCTGGCCGTTGTGCTCGGCGGCGCCGGGCACGTTGTCCAGCTGGATGGTGCTGCCGCCGCAGACCAGGTAGACCTTGCCGTCCCAAACCACGCCCACGGCGTTGGAGCGGGTGGCACTGGCGTTGGGATCCGCCGCTCCGGCCACCTGGCCGTCCACCGTCAGCAGCAGTGTCACCGCGTCGCCGGGCTTGTATCTGGACAGGCTGTCCACCGCTGTGGGCAGCACGTTGAAGGTGTGGCCCAGAGCTGTGATGGTAGTGGGAGACTGGGGATTGGGCGCGCAGTTCTCATAGTAAACCGTGATGCGGGTATCGCACACCCGGATGGAATTGGTGCCGGGGGCATAGACCGCCACATCGTTTTTGCGCAGGTCTGCGATGGTGGCAGGTGCGCCGTTCTTGTAAATGGTATAGTTGTTGTTGCCTGCCAGGGCGCTCAAGCCGGCCGCAGAGCCATCCTCCGTAATGATGACCGCCGCAGACGTGCTGGAGCTGCTGCCGCCGCTGTTGGGCAGGAACGTCAGCGCCTTCCCGTCCGCCGTCTGGACCACCCGGCCGTGGGTACCCACCAGGGTCGTATCTCCCACCGCATGAACCATGGGATAGATCTTGCCGTCGCTGGTCTTCATGGTGCCGGCGCCGCCGTCCACGGACACCAGATCCGTCTCCTCGCTGAGGGTATACAGGGTGCCGCCCTCGGCGCCCTCCATCTCCAGGAGATTGCGGAACAGACGGGCCGCCTGTCCTCTGGTAAGGCCGGCGTTTCCATTGGTGGATACGCCTTCGGTGAGGCCGATGGTGGCCGCTACCGCCATATAGCTGTCCGGCCAGACTCCGCCGATATTTTCGTCCTTATACCCCAGGATCCGCAGCAGCACGGTCACAGCGTGTCCCACCGTAACGGTGCGCTCCGGATAGAAGCGCCCGTCGGGATAGCCGGAGATGATGTTCTTGCCCTTTGCCGCCATGTTGATATAGCTGGCGGCCCAGTGAGAGGGTTTCACATCCGGGAAAACCGTCACCGTGCTGTACCGCCCCAGCTCACTGGAGCCGTTCATGGCGTAAACCGCCATCTTGCAGAACTGTGCCCGGTTCAAAACGGTACCGGGCCGGAAGGTGCCGTCTGCGTATCCGTCCAGGACGCCCATCAGCCGCAGCACCTCCGCCGACTGCCGGATCGTGGGATCCGACACATCGGAAAAGCGGGTGGTGGCCGCCGCCGCGGGCAGCATGAGGCTCAGTGCCGCGCAGACAGCCAGCACCCAGGCCAAAAATCTTCGTTTCATATCGTTCCCTCCTTATTCTGCCCGCAGCGCTTCCACAGGCTGGAGCTTAGACGCCTTTGCCGCCGGATAGATGCCGAACAGGATACCCAGCACCACCGACAGCATGAATGCCCCCAACGTAATGGGCACCGATGGCCAGATATCCATATGTACCAGCAGTTTTCCGGTGATGCGGGTAGCCACGGTTCCTATGGAAAGCCCGATGATGCCGCCGATGCCGCAGAGCATGGCCGCCTCGATCAGGAACTGCGTGACAATGGAGCTGCGCTCAGCGCCGATTGCCCGGCGGATACCGATTTCACGGGTCCGTTCCGTAACGGTCACCAGCATGATATTCATGATGCCGATACCGCCTACCAGCAGCGAGATGGCGGCGATGCCGCCCAGCACCATGCTCATCATAGCCGCCTGCTCATTGAGGGTGTTTTGCCACTGGTTGTCGCTGTATGCGTTGCCCCAGCCCCGGTCCCCGTTTCCCGTCAGACCGGAGAGAAAGCCGTTGATCCGGCTGATGGCCTCGTCCGTGGCTTCCCGGGATGCGGCCTTTACCACAAAGTCGCTGATACTCTGGCCGGGGCTGATCAGCCGGGACGCGGTATAGGGGAAGATGATGACATTATCCTGGGAGAAGGCACTGTCCGGATCCTTTTCCTTGTAAACACCCACCACCTTGAAGGGGTAGCCGTTTACCGTGAGATCCTTCCCCAGCGGGTCCGCATATCCGAAGAAGTTGCGGGCCGCCCGGGCGCCCATGACACACACCTGATTGTACTGGCGGATATCCAGGAAGCTCAGGTCCCGCCCTTTCTCCAGCTGATAATTGTTGCACACTGCATACTGGTCGCTGCCGTAATACAGGTCGGGAGGTAGTTCCACATCCGTGCGGATGGCACCGTTTTCCCCGAACATATTCTCCTGGTTTTTCTGCATGGTGTTGCTGTTTTTTGTTCCATAGGACACCGTGGCGCTGGCCATTCCGGAAGGCGTCACGCCCACCACCAAATCCTTTCCCAGGCTGTTGCAATAGTTGTACAGATCCTCGAAGCTGTCCTGACCGCTGTATAGATACAGCGATACACTGATGCGGTTGGTGCCCATGGCCTCAAACTGTTTGAGGGATTGCTGGTTTTGTCCGTTGACCACCGACACGATGGTCATGACGGAGGCGATACCGATGATGATGCCCAGCATGGTGAGGATGGACCGGCCCTTATTGCCCAGAATGGACCGCAGGGCCATCTTCATTGCCTGTCGGATATTCAAAACCAGTCCACCTCCTGCTGCCGGTCCTCCACGATCTTGCCGTCCTGCAGCCGGACGCACCGGCGGGCCGTGGCGGCGATGCCGTTATCGTGGGTAATGAGGATCACCGTGCTGCCCTCTTTGTTCAGCTGCTGCAAGAACCGCAGTACCTCCTGTCCGGTGTGGGAGTCCAGGGCGCCGGTGGGCTCGTCGGCCATAATGATGGGGGGATGGGCGGCAATGGCCCGGGCAATGGCCACCCGCTGCTGCTGGCCGCCGGACATCTGGGTGGGCCGGTGCTTGTACCGGCTTACCAGCCCCACCCGCTCCAGGGCGTTCATGGCCATATCATAGCGGTCATCGGCCTTAATCCCCTGGTAAATCAAAGGCAGCTCCACATTTTCCAGCACCGTGAGGCTCTGGATCAGGTTGTACTGCTGGAAGATAAACCCGATCTGCTTGTTGCGGATATGGGAGAGCTCCTTGTCTGTCAGCTCCCGCACATCGGTGCCGTCCAGCAGGTAGGTTCCCCGGGTGGGGATATCCAGGCAGCCCAGCACGTTCATCATGGTGGACTTACCGGAACCGGACTGGCCCACCACCGCCACGAATTCACCGCGGTCGATGTTCAGGCTCACGCCGTCCAGGGCCCGGACTTCACTTTCCAGTCCCTCCCCGTAGATCTTGTAGACGTCTTGAATCTCAATCAGCATGGCGTCCACCTTACATCATTCCCGTGGTCGGAGCGGTGGTAAAGACCTCCGTTCCCTCCTCCACACCGGACTTGATCTCCACATTGTACTCATCGGAAATGCCGGTCTCCACAGGCACCGGCCAGAAGCCCTTATCCGGCAGGCCGTCCACGGTGACAGACACATCGATGGCGTTGTCCGGCCGGGTATCAGACTTGACGAACAGCACATCCGCCGCGCTGCCATCCTCCAGCGGTACGGACTTGACGCACTGGATGGGAACCACCAGGCAGTTGTCGTTCTCGCTGGCGGTAAGCTTGTAGTTGACATAGCTGCCGGTCATCAGGGAGCCGTCGGGATTGTCCACACTGATGACCATGGGATAGGTAGCCACGCCATTTTCAGCCTTGGAGTTAAGGCTCACCGTATCCACGGTGCCGTAGAAGGTGGTGCCCCACTGGTCGATCTCCACCGGCATGCCGGGCTTGACGTAGCTGACGTTCCGCTCGTCCACGGTGGCGTCCACCACGATGGTGGAGGTATCCGCGATGGTGATGACGGCGGTGTTTGCCTCCACTTCGCTGCCGGGGGTCAGGATCAGGCCGATGACCGTACCGCTGATGGGCGCCACGGCGCTGCAGTTGGCCAGGTTTTCCTCCGCAGTGGCCAGAGTCTTGCGGGCTTCCTCCAGGCTCTGCTGGACGGTGAAGATCTCGCTTTCACTGCTCTCGCCGTCGATGCGCACCAGCACCTGGCCCTGGGACACCTGGAGATAATCCACCAGGCTGCTGGAGATCACCGTGCCGCTGACTGTGGAACACAGATCGCCAGTGCGGTAGTATTCCAGCTTGCCGGGCTCATAGGGATAGACCTTCTCGCCGGAGGCCGTCACAGCGGTGGCGGAGGCGATCATGTCAGCGGTCAGTGCGCCGTCATTTTGAATGATGATCTCCGCGGAGAAGAGCTTGGAGCCCTCCGGGGTGATGCGGCTGACCATATGGACGGACTCCACCGTTCCCTTCAGGGAGCTCATCAGGGCGGGAATGGAGACATCCACAGTCTGTCCGGCTTTGATCTGGCCCTCATAGGCGTAGCTGTAATACTGCTCCAGGCGCAGGCGGGTATCGTCGGAGAGGGTGGCCACCTTGTCGCCTTTGTTGATGGTATCGCCGGGGTTCAAGGTCACCACATCCATCAGCTTGCCGGGATATCCAGCCGCCAGATTCAGTCCCGCAATGTCCTTTTGCAGGGTGTTCAGCTGCTTCTCATATCCCTCCACATCCGTGCGGGCCTTCTGCACGGCGGTGCGGGCGGCCTCGGAATCCACCACGAACAGGGGATCCCCCTCATTGACCATCTGTCCCTCGGTAACCATGACCTCCTGGACTGTTCCAGGGGTAGTCAGGGTAATGGTCTCGCTGTTTTTGGCCTTGGTAAGGCCATTGCCCTCCACCGTGGAGGTGATGGCGCCATAGCTGACCACATCGGTGACAATCTGGGTATCTCCCGGGCTCCGTCCCTTCCAGAACTTCACCCCTCCGATCGCCAGAGCCACTACTATCACCAGGGCAATGCCCCGCCGGATGATCTGCCGTTTCTTTTTCCGGGGCATACCGCGCCATGTCTCTTTGAGCCCTTTCCGGGCCGTCCCCCCTTCCGGAGCCGCCTGCGCCATATTCTCCGGGGCAGACGCAGCCTGGGGCAGGTCGTTCTGTTCCAAATCCTTGACTTCAGCCATGATACGATCTCCTCTTTTTCGTCAGTCCGTATTAACTGTACTACCCATGCTAGTACACCCTGTCAGGCAAAGCAACAACAAAACAGTTACAGTTTTGTGGTATTTTGAGAAATTTTTCCTTCCCTTTCCGTACCTGCAACAGCTTATTTTTAATAGACGGTATTCCATGCCAAAAAGTTGTCCCGACGGCAAAAAAAGCCGCGTTCTCTGAGAGAACGCGGCTTTTTCGAAAAAGGAAGATCAGGCGGCGGCTGCCTTCTTGGCCAGAGCCCGCTGGGCCAGCACCACACCTACCACCACCACAAGGCCGGCGATATCCGTCACGGCACCGGGAATCAGCATGCCCAGGCCGCCTGCAATCAGCAGGATACGGAACAGGGGATTGATCCGGCAGTAGAGGAAGCCGTTGAGGGCTGCCGCCACGCCGAAGATACCCAACAGTGCGGTGATGCAGATCTGTACCACCTCAAAGCTGCTGCCCACATCGATGAAGAGCATCTGGGGGCTCACTGCGAAGATGTAAGGCACGATAAAGGCCGCAATGGCCAGCTTCGTTGCATTGATACCGGTCTTCATGGGATCCGCCTTGGCAATGGCGCTGCCGGCATAGGCCGCCAGGGCCACGGGAGGCGTGATGTCCGCCACGATGCCGAAGTAGAACACAAAGAAGTGAGCCGCCATCTTGGTGACGCCGATGGAGGGATCCATCAGGATGGGGGCGCAGGTGGCCGCCATGATGCAGTAGTTGGCGGTGGTGGGCACGCCCATGCCCAGCACGATGCAGCAGAGCATGGTGAGCACCAGGGCGATCATCATATGGCCGCCGGAGAGGCTCACGATGGCGCTGAGGAGCTTGGAGGCAAGGCCGGTGACCGTGATGCAGCCGGAGATGATGCCGGCCACGCCGCAGGCCACAGCCACAGTGATGGAACCCTTGGCGCCGCCCTCCAGGGAGTTGAAGATCATGGCGCCCAGGTCACCCAGGGAGCGCTGCATGCCGATTCCCGCGCTGGGGCTGTTATGTACGCCGTCCAGAATGATGTCCGGCAGGCTCACCACAATGGTGGCCACGATGGCCAGCGCTGCGGAGTACGCCATGGTATAGGTGTTGGTGGACACCAGCACCACCAGCAGCACCAGGGGGAAGAGCAGATAGATCCGCTTTACCAGCTGGCCCAGCTTGGGCAGCTGATCCTTGGGAATTCCCTTGAGACCCAGCTTTTTGGCCTCCAGATGGACAGCGATGTAGATGCCGGTGAAGTACAGCACAGCCGGCAGGATGGCCCGCACAGCGATCTGGCTGTAAGGCTCACCGGTGAACTCCGCCATCAAAAAGGCGGCGGCGCCCATGATGGGGGGCATGATCTGGCCGCCGGTAGAGGCGGCAGCCTCCACGGCCCCGGCAAATTCACCCTTGTAGCCGGTCTTCTTCATCATGGGGATGGTGACGGAGCCGGTGGTGACGGTGTTGCCCACAGAGGAGCCGGACACCATGCCGCACAGGGCGGAGGAGATGACCGCCACCTTGGCGGGGCCGCCGGGAGCAGCGCCGGCCACAGCGTTGGCCAAGCTGATAAAGAAGTTGGCGATGCCGGTACGCTCCAGGAAGGCACCGAAGATGATGAACACCACAATGAACTTGGCGCACACGTTGATGGGACCGCCGAAGATACCGTTGGTGGTGTAGAACATGGTGCGGATCACCTGGTAGAAGGTCATCTGCAGGGTATTGGTACCCATCAGGTTCACAAAGGTGTACACCAGCAGGACACCGGCCACGCACAAAATGGGCAGGCCCACGCACCGGCGGCAAAGCTCCACCAGCGCCAGAATAGCGATGAGGCCCACGATCATGTAAAGGTGATTCTGCATGACCCGGGCGGACATGCGGATGACCTCTTCCGCGTTGACGGCATAGAAGAAATAGGCGCCGGGGCCCACCACCAGCAGTACGATATCGTACCAGGGCATATGGTTGACGCGGGTATCGCCTTTTCTGGCGGGGAAGGTCAAAAATCCGATCAGCAGGATCATCCCCACGAATACCGGCAGGCGGATCTCCTGCAGGGTGTTGAGGAACACGGTATCCACAATGCAGTACGCCGCGAAAATCGCCATGAGAATGCGGATCACCAGTTTGGGCGTCCCCTCCCAGATACGGGTGTTGGACTCCCGGTCATACTTTTTCATCACCGCTTCCACATCGGCAGCGGTGCCTACGGAGGTGTCGTGCTCCGTCTCGGCGGCCGGAATCTCCTGCTCCGGCATCTTTTTCTTAAAAAGGCCCATGGGGGCTCCCCCTCACTTTGGTAATTCTCTTAACAGGTTCTGAATGGTTGACGATATCAAGGAACTACGGCGGATCACTCCGCCGTAGTTCCTTGGTTTAAACAGTGTTCTCCCTTATTTGGTGGGAACTTCAAAGCCCTTTTCCGCGAAATACTTGGCAGCGCCGGGATGATAGGGCACAGCAGTGACGGAAGCGGCAAACTCCAGATCCAGCTCCTTACCCTTGTCGTGAGACTGGGCAATGGTATCCGCATTCTCGAAGATGGTGGAAACGATGTTGTACACATCGGCCTCAGAGACGTCGTCCCGGGCAATGATGGTAGCAACCACAGCCACGGTCTTGGTCTCAGGCACACCCTCATAGGTCCCCTCGGGGATGGTGTACTCCTCATAATAGGGAGAGGCTTCCTTCAGCTTGGCAATGTGCTCGTCGTCCAGGCTCACCAGGTAAGTCTCCTTGGCGGTAGCCAGGGTGGTAATGGCCACGGTGGGGGCACCGGCCACCACGAAAGCGGCGTCAATCTTGCCGTCCTGCAGGGCATCGGCGCTGTTGCCGAAGTCCTGATACTGAGCGTCGATGTCGGACTCCGTCATGTCATAGGCAGCCAGGATATCCAGGGCGTTGTAGTACACACCGGAACCGGAGGCGCCGATGGACACGCTCTTGCCCTTCAGATCCGCCACGGTCTTGATGTCGGGATCGCAGGTGACGATCTGAACCTGCTCCATGTACAAAGCAGCCACGGTGGAGAAATCGGTGACAGGCATTCCCTCGAAGAGGTTGGTGCCCTCATAGGCATAGCTCATGACGTCGGACTGGACAAAGCCCAGCTGACGGGTGTTCATCTGCATCTGCTCGATGTTGTCCTGGGAACCGTTGCTGGTGACAGCTGTGACCTTGGTGCCGGTGCCGCTGGAGGTGATGGCCTGGGCCAGCACGCTGCCGAAGCCGTAATACGTGCCCTGGTCGCCGCCGGTGGAGAACTTCAGCTCCACGCCGGAGCCGGTGGCATCGCCGCTGGTCTCGGAACCGGTGGTCTCCTCAGAAGTGGTATCGTCGGTGGTGGTCTCATCCGTGGTGCCGCCGCAGCCGGAGAGCACGGACGCCAGCATCAGCGTTGCCAGAAGCAAAGACAAAAACTTTTTCATTTCGCAACCTCTTTTCTTGATTGGGTAGCTACCCCCTGCAATTACCTGCATATCATATCCCAACTTCTTTCATTTTTCAAGGCCTGATTTGAACTTTTTTCTGTTTATTTGCAGTTTGCGAATTATATCTTGCAATTTTAGTGCAGTTTTTGCATTGTCCCGAAAGTATTCCTGCAAGAAGCCCTTCATGGGGAAAAAACACCGCTTCCGGCGGCTGCCGGAAGCGGTGTGGGGGAAACTTACAAAATGGCCTTGGTATCGACTTCTTCTTTCAGCATGGTTGCAAAGGCGTCCAGGCTCATGGCGCCCTTGTCCTCGCCGGAGCGGTGACGGACGGAGACCGTCTGGTTCTCCATATCCCGATCGCCTACCACCAGCATGTAGGGGATCTTCTCCAGGGTGGCCTCCCGGATCTTCTTGCCGATCTTCTCGTTGCGCTCATCCACTTCCACCCGGAAGCCGGCGGCATCCAGCTTGGCGGACACTTCCTTGGCATAGGCCTCCGCCCGGTCAGTGACGGGCAGGACCTTCACCTGGACAGGCGCCAGCCAGGCGGGGAACGCACCGGCAAAGTGCTCGGTGATGACGCCGATGAAGCGCTCGATGGAGCCCAGCACCACGCGGTGGATCATGACGGGGCGATGCTTCTGGCCGTCTTCGCCGGTGTACTCCAGCTCGAAGCGCTCAGGCAGCTGGCTGTCCAGCTGGATGGTGCCGCACTGCCAGGTCCGGCCCAGGGAGTCGGCCAGATGGAAGTCCAGCTTGGGGCCGTAGAAAGCGCCGTCGCCCTCGTTGATGACGAAGGTCTTGCCCATCTCGGTGATGGCGTTTTTCAGGATATCCTGGTTGCGCTCCCACTCCTCCACGGTGCCGATGTGGTCCTCGGGCATGGTGGAAAGCTCAATGGTGTAGCTCAGGCCGAAGGTGGAATACACCTCGTCAAAGAGACGCACGGTCTCCTGGATCACGTCCTTCATCTGCTCCCGGGTCATGAAGACATGGGCGTCATCCTGGGTAAAGCAGCGGACGCGGAACAATCCGTGGAGGGCACCGGAGAGCTCGTGGCGGTGCACCAGGCCCAGCTCGCCCACCCGCAGGGGCAGATCCCGGTAGGAGTGGGGCTCGCTGGCGTAGACCAGCATGCCGCCGGGGCAGTTCATGGGCTTGATGGCGTAATCTTCCTCGTCAATGACGGTGGTGTACATGTTCTGCTTGTAGTGATCCCAGTGGCCGGACCGCTCCCACAGCTTGCGGTTGAGGATGACGGGGGTGGAGATCTCCACATAGCCGTACTTCTTGTGGACCTGGCGCCAGTAGTCGATGAGGGTGTTTTTCAGCACCATGCCCTTGGGCAGGAAGAAGGGGAAACCGGGGCCCTCGTCCCGCAGCATGAACAATCCCAGCTCCTTGCCCAGCTTGCGGTGATCCCGCTTCTTGGCCTCCTCGATGCGCTGGAGGTAGGCATCCAGCTCGTCCTTCTTGGGGAAGGCGATACCGTAGATCCGCTGGAGGGTCTGACGGTTGGAGTCGCCCCGCCAGTAGGCGGCGTTGCAGGCGGTCAGCTTGATGGCGTTGCCCTTGATGCGGCCGGTGGAGTCCAGGTGAGGGCCGGCGCACAGGTCGGTGAACTCGCCCTGCTTGTAGAAGGAGATGTGGGCGTCGGCGGGCAGGTCATTGATCAGCTCCACCTTGTAGGGTTCGCCCTTCTCCTCCATGAACTTGACAGCCTCTTCCCGGGGCAGCTCGAACCGCTCCAGCTTCAGCTTCTCCTTGCAGATCTTGCGCATCTCGCCCTCAATCTGCTCCATGATCTCCGGAGTAAAGGGGAAGGGAGAGTCCATATCATAGTAGAAGCCCTCGTCGATGGAGGGGCCGATGGCCAGCTTCACCTCAGGATACAGGCGCTTGACAGCCTGGGCCAGCACGTGGGAGCAGGTGTGCCAATAGGTTTTCCGGTAGGTCTCGTCTTCAAAGGTATACTGCTTGTTTTCCTCGCTCATGGGGAATGCTCCTTTCCAATGGTCGGGGTAAAGAAAAAACGCTTCACCCCTGAGAGTCATTCAGGGGTGAAGCGGTACGCTCCACGGTTCCACCCTGCTTGCGCCCCTTGCGGTGCGCCGCTCGTGTCCTCTGTAACGGGAGGTCCCGTCCCAGCCTACATATCGGTGGGCGGCTCCAAGGCGGTAGCCGGTTCCGGTTGGGGCAAAAGCCGCTTGCAGCCTATGGCGGCTTCTCTCTTCTGTCTTCCCCGGACGGCGTCCTTTTCCATGCCTTTTTTCAAATTCGAGGACACTATATCACTTTGGTGTTTCTCTGTCAAGGGGACTTCACGCCTGTAGGTTCCTGTAATTTCTGAATCAACCGCTGCGGTAAAGATTCACTGCTTCCCCGGTATTCCTCCCCGGTCAAATAGCGATATGCCTCTCTCCACTGATCGATGGGAAATTGTTTGAGCGGCACGACTGTCAATATGCAGCAAAGCTTCCAACGTGCCTCTGGACACAGCCGCAGATCTGAAACATATAAGCATCCCACCTCTTGTTGAAGGGTCTCTAGAAGATCGCCTGCAGACTGCTTCATCCATATATCCCCCATTTTCAATAGATAAGTGTATAAATACATCGTAACGTCTAATAATTACTATGTCAAGTATGGTAATACACTACAAAGTTATTTTTGTAAAAGGAAGGAGGATAGAAAATAGATGCAAACGAGGTGAGACGATGGCGATTGATTATCATGAGATTGGTCAGCGAATTGCCGCAAGGAGAAAATCTCTTGGGCTTCGCCAGGTTCAGGTCTGCGAAAAATGCGGGATCAACAGCAATTATTTGTCCAACATTGAGCGTGCCGTTTCCATTCCCAGTCTGGAAGTTTTTATGCGGATCTGTGATGCACTGGATACGACCCCAGACCACCTTTTACTGGGAACCACCTCCTATGGCAGTGACGGCCTCCGCCAGGAAATCAAGGAACAGCTGCGGGGTCTGGATCGTAAGCAGCTGCTTTTGGTGAAAAATTTCATTTCCTGGATCAACGAACAATCCTTTTTATAATGATAATGGAGAAGGGGACTGCATCTCGGCAGTCCCCTTCTCTTAATCTCTGCGCTCCGGCTCCGGCTCACTCCGCAGGCCACAGGATATCCCCGGCCACCGGCGTGTAGAAAAGCCGCTCTACCTCCCGGCGGTCTTGGGTGCGGCCCAGGATCCACATGAGCTTGGCGGTCACCGCCTCGGTGGTCATATCATAGGATTCCAGAACCCCCAGGTCGGTTTTCAGCCGGTGGCCCACATGGTACACCCCCAGGTCGCTGCCCTCGTTTTCCACCTGGGTGGTAAGAACCACAGTCTTTCCTTTGTCCATCCAGTCCCGGACGCACTCGAAAAAGCCGCCCGCCTCGGGGAGGCCGCCCACGCCAAAGCTCTCGATAATGAGGGCGTCGTTGCGCGAGAGCAGAAAATCCGCCACCTCCCGGCCCGCACCGGGCACCAGCTTCAAAAGGGCCACCTTGGGATCCAGCGTATCGTAAAATACCGGCCGGGCGCCGCAGCTTTGCCGGATGTAGCGCAGCAGCACGCCGTCCCGCAGCACCCCCAGCTCCGGAAAGTTGATGCTGGAAAAAGCCCGAAAACTCTTGGACCGGGTCTTTTTGGCCCGGGTGCCCAAAATCACCTTGCCGTTAAAGACAATGGACACCCCCGGCAGATCCTCCGTGGCGCACCGCAGGGCGTCCGTGAGGTTCACCTTGGAGTCTGTGGAGTCAAAGCCCATAGGCTTCTGGGCTCCCGTAAGCACGATGGGCTTGGGGCTCTTTTGAATGAGGTAGCTGAGGGCCGCCGCCGTATAGGCCATGGTATCGGTGCCGTGGGTGATGACGAACCCGTCATAGTCCTCATAGTGTTCCCGGACGCACTTTGCCATCTCCAGCCAGTGGGCCGGGGCGATGTTGGTGCTGTCCAGATTCAAAAGCTGCAAGCACTCCACCCGGCAGATCTCCGACACAGTGGGCAGGTGGGATAGCAGCTGCTCCGTGGTCAGTTCCGGCGCCAGGCCGTCATCGGTGACCTGGGAGGCGATGGTGCCGCCGGTACCGATGAGTAACACGCGCTTCATATGTTTCACTCCAAGTCTCTGTGATCCAGCGCCGCCAGGCCGAAGCGGGCCGCCCCGGTGACGGTCTGGCGCTCCTCCTCCGTTCCGGCGCTTTGGAGCTTTGTACGCAGCTCCCGCAAAAAGAGGCCCCGCAAAGAGTCCTCCCCCGCCCGGGCCCAGACATCCTGGGCCATCCGGGTGTGATCCCGGACCTCCAGGGCGTAGAACCGGTCTGCCAGGGCCTCCCGGATGGCGTCTGCATCCGCCCCCTGCTCCCCGGTCTCTCCGGTAAGAAGGATGCGGTACAGGTCCCCCGCCGTCTCCTCCGGCAGCGCCGCCTCCACGGCGGAGCGGGGATTGCGTCCGGTGACGTCCACCTTTAAAATCTCATAGCGGTGCCGGGCAAAGGGGACAAACTGCACCGATACCGTTCCCTCATCGGAGACGGTACCTTCGTAAAAGCCCTTTTCCCCCAGCTCGTCAAAGCCCCTTCCCTCCAGGCAGCCCGGCCAGGCCCACAACGTTCTGCCGGCTGACTCCGGCTCCATGCGCTTGTGGACGTGGCCCAGCGCCAGGTAAGCAAAGCCGCTGGCGGCGATCTCCTCCCGGCACAGGGGATCGTAGCGGCTCCCGGTGTCCCCGGTGTCTCCGTGAAGAAGCCCCAGGTGGATCTTGCCGTCCTCCGGAGCCGCAAAGCCCGCCAGAAGGCTCACTGCCTGCTCCGGAGCGGTAAAGGCCGCCCCGTGGATCACGGTCCCCAGCTCCGGAAGCTCCAGGGGTGTCATGGCATTCTCCTTAAAAATATGGACATTCTCCGGCCAATCCACCGCCTCCCAGACACTGCCGGAACCATACCAGTCGTGATTGCCCGGGGCGATGCACACCGGAGCCTCCATGCGGCCCAGGGCATCGGCAAGCTGCTCACCGGTTTCCCGGAACACACTGGTGCCGTCCAGCAGATCGCCTGCCAGCAGCACCAAGGAAATACCGTGGGTATTGACGTAGTTTGCCAGGCGGAACACCAGTTCCCGGCTCTCCCGGCGGCGGGCGGCGGACTGCTGAGCTGTCAGGGCGCCGAAAGCGCTGTCCAGATGAAAGTCCGCCCCGTGGATGAATTTGAACATGGTCTCCCCCCTCTTATCATCTTTCGGTCAGGTGCTCACTCCGCCTGCCAGCCCTTGCACACATCCACCCACTCTACGAAGTTGGAGGAGTAGCGCTCCAGCTCCTCGCAGGTAAACTCGATGGCGCTGTTGCTGCTGCCCGCCGCGGGGAACACCGTGTCAAAACGCTTGAGGGAAACATCCAGATAGGTCTTCACGTTCTCCGGCAGGGCAAAGGAGCACACGCCGCCCACATCGTGGCCGATGAGTTCATGGGCCTCCTCGTGGGTGAGCATCTTGGCCTTGGTGTGGAACTGGGCCTTGTACTTGGAATTGTCTACCCGGGCGTCTCCGGCCATGACGATGATGATGGGATCCTCTCCGATCTTGAAGCTCATGCTCTTGGCGATGCGGGCGCCCTCCACCCCCAGGGCCTGGGCCGCCAGCTCCACCGTGGCGGAGGAGACGGGAAACTCCATGATCCGGTCTGCGACGCCGAATCCCTGAAAATACGCTCTCACTTTCTCAATGGACATGATGATTCTTCCTCTCCGGCCGTCCTCCGGCCCTGGATTTTTTGGTTGTTTTTATCGGATATCCACCCGCTCCACATCCACGCACAGCCCCGTGGTGCTGTCCAGGGTGAATACCGCCCCCTGGAGCTTGGCAGGGCCCTGGGGCGTCTTGTACCGGCCCGGGAGCCCGCCCAAAAACGTCTCCACCGACTGCCAGGGCTCGATGCCCAGCACGGATTCCACCGCGCCGGTCATGCCCAGATCCGTGATATAGCCGGTGCCCTTGGGGTATACCCGCTCATCGGCGGTGGGTACATGGGTGTGGGTTCCCCACAGGGCGGACACCCGCCCATCCAGATAATAGCCCATGGCCAGCTTTTCGCTGGTGGCCTCCGCATGGAAATCCACCAGGGTGAAGTCCGCCTCTCCCTCTCCCAGGAGCTTGTCCACCGTGGTAAAGGGGTTGTCCGCCCCCCAGCTGAGGCCGCAGCGTCCGATGAGGTTCACCACCCGGATCCGCACAGCCCCCAGGTCATAGATGCCGCAGCCCCGGCCCGGGGCCCGTCCGGTGAAGTTGGCAGGACGCAGCAGCCAGGCCACGTCGTCCAGGTACGGGGCGATCTGCTGCTTGCCGAAGGTGTGGTTGCCCAGGGTCACTACATCCGCTCCGGCGTCGTAAATGCGCTGGGCATGCTCCGGCAGCAGCCCCACAGCCGCAGCGTTCTCCCCGTTGACCACGGTAAAGGAGATGTTTTTCAGTTTTTGCAGGGGCCGCAGGTGCCGCTCCAGCTGCCGGAGCCCGGGCTCCGACACCACATCTCCCACAGCCAGCACATGATAAAGCATAGCGTTCCTCCGTTTTTCAACTCTAATGGGTAAGTATAACAAAAATCATCCCCGATGCAAAGGACTTCACAAAATTTTCCCCACGCCTTGCGTCCCGTCGGGACATTGCTTATAATAGTGTCGTCACAATAAGAAAGTCTTATCCCAGGAGGTTCCCATGGCTGTCAAACTGGAATTATACCGCGTATTCAAGGAAGTGGCCGACACCGGCAACATCTCCGTGGCGGCGAAAAACCTGTATATCTCCCAGTCTGCCGTGAGCCAGTCCATCAAGCAGCTGGAAACGGCGCTGCAGGCCCGCCTCTTTGCCCGCAGCCCCCGGGGCGTGACCCTCACCGGCGAGGGTCAGATGCTCTACCAGTACGTGCGCAGCGCCCTGGGCCTCATTGCCACGGGAGAGGACAAGCTCTCCCAGGCTCAGCAGCTGCTGCTGGGTACTCTGGTCATCGGTGCCAGCGACACCGTCACCAGCTTCTTCCTCACCAAATACCTGGACGCCTTCCACCGCCAGCACCCGGGCATCCGGCTGAAGATCGTCAGCGGCCGCAGCGCCAAGGTTTTGAGCCTGCTGAAGTCCGGCACGGTGGATATCGCCTTTGCCTCCTCCCCGGCAGACCCCGCCCTGCACCACTGGCCCTGCTTTGCCACCCACTCCGTTTTCGTGGCAGGCAGCGGATACGACTGCGACTTTGACCATGTGTACACCTGCCAGGAGATTGCGGCTTTCCCCCTGATCCTCCTGGAGCGCAAGGCCAGCAGCCGGGTGTTTTTGGAGCAGTATTTTCTCAAAAGCGGCGTCACGCTGACGCCGGAGATCGAGCTCTCCTCCCGAAGCCTTCTGGTGTCCCTGGCCCGCATCGGCCTGGGCGTTGCCGGCGTGACGCTGGAGTTCGTACAGGACTCCCTGGACGCCGGGGAGATCCGCCTGCTGAAAACCGACTTTGAGATTCCCGCCCGCAGCGTGGATATGTGCACCCTGCGGGACGTGACCCCCACAGCCGCGGCCTCCGCCTTTATGGAAATGGTCCGGGACGGGGTTTCGTGAGGTGGCGGTGTGGATACCTTCCTTTTGATCCTGGAGCTGGCGGGCACCCTGGCCTTCGCCGTCTCCGGCGCCATTACAGGCCTGAAAAAGAACATGGATCTTTTCGGCGTGTGCATCCTGGGGCTCACCACCGCCGTGGGCGGCGGCGTCATCCGGGACGTGATCCTGGGCAACACACCTCCCGCCACCTTTCAGGATCCCATTTACGCTATGGTGGCTCTGGGTACCTCCCTGGTGCTGTTTTTGCCGGGCATCCGGCGGCTCCTCATGTGGGATCAGCGGCTCTATGATTTGACACTCCTGGTGATGGACTCGGCGGGCCTGGGAATCTTCACCGTCATGGGCATCCGCATCGCCTACTCCAGCACCTCGGATCCCACCTTGTTTCTGCTGGTGTTCGTTGGGGTGGTCACCGGCGTAGGCGGCGGGGTGCTGCGGGACATCATGGCCGGGGACACCCCCTACATTTTCGTCAAACACGTCTATGCCTCCGCCTCCCTGGCCGGGGCCCTTACCTGCGTGGGGCTTTGGGCAGTGTGGGGAGAGCTGCCCGCCATTCTGGGCGGCACCGCCGTGGTGATCCTTATCCGCTTTCTCTCTGCCTATTTCCATTGGAACCTGCCCCGTGCCCACGACTAAAACAAGACCGCCCCCCTGCCGGGAGGCGGTCTTTTCGCTGTCTAAAAAGGCCCGTTGGCCTTTTTAGACAAAGGGCTGCATGACGGGCGGGGTTCGATTTCTTGGGAAATTGTCACCCCGCCCGTCATGAGAAGTGTCATTCCCGAGGCGCATGTCCCCGGAAATGACGGAATTTCATTTGATTCCGTCGTCTGCGGACGACGGAACTCTGCGAGGCTTTCCTGTGGAGAAGCGCTTCGACAGGCCAAAGACCGCCCCCCTGCCGGGAGGCGGTCTTTTCCCTTACAGGTCGTCGATGTTCATTTTTTCGATCTCACTGCGCTTGCGGCGCTTCTCCCGCACCGCCCAGTAAATGGCCAGCAGCACCAGCGTGGGGATATTGGTCAGCAGGATCGTCAAAATCGCCATCAGGATATTTCGCACCACGCTGCCGGTATCCATCAGATTGAAGAGGTACAGCAGCGACCACAAAAAGGAGATCACCGGCAGCACCAGCCCCGGCCACTTACTCTCCCGCTTGGAGAGGAAGATCTGCAGCAGGATGCCGCCCACCACCAACACCAGCAGTACGATCAGGGTAACCCATATTACCCTTGTTGCCATTTCCATATTAAGTCTCCTCCTTCGTCTTGCGGTACGCGGTAATCAGGATCTTGGCAGTGTCGAAATCCAGCTTGTCGTCCACCGCCAACCGCTTCACCAGGGACACATAGGGATCCGCCTCTGCGTTCTCCGTCAGCTGGATCTTCTGGATCAGCCGATCCAGCCGCAGCCGCACTGTGGGGTAGCTGACGCCGTACACCGACGCTACTTCTTTCAGGGATCCGGACGCCAATAGAAATTTTTTGATGAAGGTCAAATCCTCGTCCTCCAGCTCCGCCATCCAGACCGGAATGTTGGCCATACATTCACGCCCCTTTCATAAAATTAATATAAACTTTAATTTTATGAAAGTCAATATTTATTTTTATAATAAATAAAATTAAAATCCCGCCGGAACCCCGGCGGGATTTTCAAGAAAACACAAATACAGATTTCTTCAACTTTACACGTTGAAGCGGAAGTAGATCATGTCGCCGTCCTGCACCACATACTCCTTGCCCTCGCTGCGCAGGAGGCCCTTCTCTCTGGCGGCGGCCACGCTGCCGCACTTGATCATGTCGTCATAGGCAATGACCTCCGCCCGGATAAATCCCCGCTCAATGTCGGTGTGGATCTTTCCGGCGGCCTGGGGGGCCTTGGTGCCCTTCTTGATGGTCCAGGCCCGGCATTCGTCCTTGCCGTAGGTCAGGAAGGAGATGAGGCCCAGCAGGGCGTAGGAGCACTTGATCAGCCGGTCCAGACCGGACTCCTGCACACCCAGCTCCTCCAGGAACATCTGCTTCTCCTCGCCCTCCAGCTCCGCGATGTCCTGCTCCAGCTTGGCGCAGATGGGCAGCACCTGGGCGCCCTCGGCATCGGCGATGGCCTTCACCTGCTGATAGTAGGGGTTGTCGTCCAGATGGGTGAATCCCTCCTCATCGGTGTTGGCAGCGTAGATGATGGGCTTGAGGCTCAGCAGGTCAGAGGTGGCGATAAGCGCCATGTCCTCATCGGAGCACTCGTAAGTCCGGGCGGACTTGCCACCGTCCAGATGCTCCGCCAGGCCCTTGAAGACCTCCACCTCATGGAGGAACTTCTTGTCGCCCTTGGCCGCCTTGGTAGCCCGCTCGATCCGGCGGTTCACCATCTCCAGATCCGCCATAATCAGCTCCAGGTCGATGGTCTCGATGTCCCCTTTGGGATCCACCGGTACGTTGGTACCGGCGTCCGCCACCACGTGCATGATGTTCTCATCGTCAAAGCAGCGCACCACGTGGACAATGGCGTCCGTCTCCCGGATGTTGGCCAGGAACTTGTTGCCAAGGCCGGCGCCCTGGCTGGCGCCCTTCACAAGGCCCGCGATGTCCACGAACTCGATGACCGCGGGGGTCTTCTTGTCCGGCTCATACATCTCCGCCAGCTTGTCCAGCCGCTCGTCCGGAACGGCCACCATGCCCACATTGGGGTCGATGGTGCAGAAGGGGTAGTTGGCGCTCTCTGCCCCGGCGTTGGTAATGGCGTTGAACAGGGTGCTCTTGCCCACGTTGGGCAGTCCCACGATACCTAATTTCATAAAAAGCAAATCTCCTTTGCCGTATTTTCGACTTTGTATTGTATCATTTCCGGCTGGAAAGTGCAAGGAAAAGAAAATGTAAAAAAGTCTTGACATTCAGTCCCGGATATCCTATGTTTAAGATGTAAAAAGAATTTTACATTCAGGGGGGTATTGGAATGAAAAGAATGGATGAGATGGAACTGCACATTCAACTGAGCGCCATGCGCTGGGCATGGCTGGCGGATGTCCTGGTGCTGGCAGTATGGGGGATCTGGGGAACCGTCCAAACCGGGCGGATGACGGCCCCCATGTATCTGCTGATCCTCCAGAATCTGGTGTTCTTTGCAGGGGTCCAAATCGGCAAACTTCGGGTAGGGGACCCGGAGGGGAAACGGTGCCTGATCGCGGCGGCTGTCATGGTGGTGGTACTGGTTGTCCTGGGAATGGTGCTGCTTGGGCTGACGGGAGTATAAGAGACCATGGAAAACAACATCCGTCAGCTGCGCAAGGCAGCCGCTTTCCGGCAGGAGGACCTGGCCCAGGCTCTGGGGGTCACCCGCCAGACCATCAACGCCATTGAGAACAATAAATACGACCCCACACTGGGGCTGGCCATGCGCCTGGCCCGTCTTCTGAACACCCCGGTGGAGGAGATTTTTCATCTGCCGGAGACATAAGACACCCGGGAACGGCACACCGCTCCCGGGTCAGTTTCGTATGAGGGATCAGGGATAGAGGATCATCTTTCCCGGAACGCCGGCGCGGATCTGCTCCAGGGCTTTTTCATAGTCCTCCAGGGCAAAGTGGCCGCCGATGACCTGATCCATTTTGTACCATGGGCCCTGTACCACCTTGGCGAAGTCCTCCCAGGTCTCCCAGATCTTCCGGCCGGAGACGCCGGTGAGCTGGACTTCCCGGTAGATGAGATCGTCGGTCATGTCCTCCAGGGTGACAGGCTTGCTGGGCAGGCCCACGCACACCATGCGCCCGGCTGCCCGCACACACTTGAGCCCTGTGTTGATGGCGGGAGCTGCACCGGTAATGTCGATGGCCACATCCACACCGATGCCGCCGGTGAGGGCTTTCATCTCCGCAGGCAGATCGCAGCGCCCGCTGTTGAACACAGCGTCGGCGCCCATCTTCCGGGCCACTTCCAGCTTCTCATCAATCAGGTCGCAGGCAAAGACCTGCTTTGCCCCAAAGGTCTTGCTGGCGCTGATGGCCGTGAGGCCAATGGGGCCGCAGCCGCTGACCAGGACGGTCTTGCCGGCCACCTCCGCCGCCTCCACACCGTGGACGCCGGCGCCCATGGGCTCAAACATGCAGGCCGCCTCGTAGGAAATGTCATCACCCAGCAGGAACGTGCAGTCCTCCCGGATCTTGGCATACTCGGCAAAGGCGCCGTTCTGCGTGCAGCCGAAAAGCTGGACATTCTTGCAGATATGGGGCATACCGTTCTTGCAGAACCAGCACTCTCCGCAGGGGATGTGGGACTCACAGGAAACCCGGTCCCCCACATGGCGGGTAGTGACGTTTTTGCCTACGGCCACAATGTCTCCCGCCGTCTCATGTCCCAGCACCACAGGGGGATGGATCCGCTTTTGAGACCAGTCATCCCATTCCAGGATGTGCATATCCGTTCCGCAAATGGCGGTGCAGTGCACCTTGATGAGCACCTCATCGTCCCCCACTTCCGGGACGGGAAGGTCCGTATGATACACCAGTCCCCCAGGGCCTGGGGTCTCCTTCACCAAACCGCGCATGGTCTTCTGCATCAGAACATCCTCCTTTTTGCGTTTCTTTTTCTCCAGTTTACGGGGAACCCAGATGCCAGATTGTAACAAGGTATACAATTCTCCCTTGCATTTTTTACGAATTTCTGTTAATGTTTTTGTAAATGATTCCAAATTAAATGCCGGAATTCAGAAAGGAGGGTCTGTATGAGCGGCGAAAACCTGGTAACGCCCCGGGTCAAGGAGATGTTCCTGCGCCACGGGATCCGCCGCAGCTTTGCTGCCGGAGAAGTGCTGTTTGAAAAGGGCACCCCTGCCCAACGGGTAGGCTTCATCGCCAGCGGGCAGGCCCGCACCTACTGTCTCAACCCCGCCGGGGAAGAGATCGTCCTCTTCTATATCGGGCAGGATAATCTCATCTGCTCCGAGGCCCTGATGGATCATCCCAGCGTCATCGTCAGCGTCTCCGCCATTACCCCACTGGAGCTCTATACCCTCCCTCCCAATGAATTCCTGCGGCTCTGGCAGGCCCAGGGCCTTCCCCTGCAGGAGCTCTTCGCCCACTTTGTCCGCCGCATCACGCTGCTCTCGGACTACATCTGCTGTACCCATTTTCTGGAGGATGACAAGCGGGTTGCCTATTTTCTCCACTCCTGCTATGCCAGCGGCGGCCCCGTCATCGCCTACACCCACGAACAGATCGCCGCCATCACCGGTATGAGCCGGGTCTCCGTCACCCGGATCCTCAAACGGTTCCGGGAAGCGGGCATCCTCTCTCAGGAATATCGGCGCATCCGGATCCTGGACGACGGAAAACTCTCGGAGGTATTCCACTCCCTGGGCTATTTTCTGGATTAGCCGTTTCCTGCCTTCCCACACATGCCAAAAAGCGCACCGTGTCAGACACGGTGCGCTTTTTTGTCGTATGTTCTACCGAATCGGTTTCCTGCTATCTGAACCTCTGACCGGACTGCCGCATGAGCAGCTTTGCCTTCTCCGCAGCTGTTGCCGCAGAACCGCTCTCAGTCCGCAGGGGGCTTCCTGTCTCAGGCGGCGTCACGGCTGCTGGAGCCGCTGAAGCCGTTTCCAAAGAAGTAGTCGAAGAAGTCCTCATAGGGATTGTAGGAGTTGCCGCTTTCATCCTGGGTACTCTCATCCTGGGTGGAAACCGTCTGCTGGTCGGCAGGGACGGAATCCCAGGTGACATTCACGGTCAGGGTCTTGCCCTGACGGTAAATGGTGAACTCCGTGGTATCACCGGCGGAATAGGGTTTCTTGGCCGCCGTCAGGTCCTCCATGGAGGTGATGGTGGTGTCGCCCACCTTGGTGATGACGTCGCCTACCTGGATACCGGCCTTGGCAGCAGCGCCGCCCTCTTCCACAGAGTAGATGTAAACGCCCTCGGTGAGGCCGGTCTGCTGGGCCATCTGGGCATTCATGGTGCCGGCGGTGACGCCCAGATAGGGCTTATCGGTGACATAGCCGTTGGTCATGATGTCCTCGATCATGCTCATGACATCGTTGATGGGGATGGCGAAGCCCAGGCCCTCCACGGATTCCTCACTGCTGTCGCTGGAGTACTTGGCGGAGACAATGCCCACCACTTCACCGTAGCTGTTGAGCAGGGGGCCGCCGGAGTTGCCGGGGTTGATGGAGGCATCCGTCTGGATCATGTTGAAGGGCGTGCCGGAGACGTTGATGGCCCGGTTCACGCAGGAGACCATGCCGCCGGACATGGAGAAGGTCAGCTCACCCAGGGGATTGCCGATGGCCAGCACGTGGTCGCCCACGTTCAGCTTATCACTGTCACCGACGGTGACAGGCTGGAGGCCGCTGGCGTCGATCTTCAGCACGGCGATATCGTAATCCTCGTCGCTGCCGATGATGGCGGCATCGTAAGTGTCGCCGTTATAGAGGGTGACCTTCACGGTGCTGGCACCGTCGATGACGTGGTGATTGGTGACGATGTAGCCGTCCGCCGTGAGAATGAATCCGGAACCGGCGGAAGCGGACTGCACCTGATGGCCGTAGAAGTTGGTGGTGGAGGTGGAGTTGATGGAGACGGTGGAATTGACGGTGGCGGCGTAAACCTCCGCGTCACTCATCTCCGTCTTGCCGTCCACCTGCTTGAGTGCCACCTCGGTAGCCTGGCGGCTGCTGACATTGACGGAGGTGCTGCCGCCGCTGCGGCCCACGCCCCAGACGATACCGCCGCCCACGGCGCCGCCAAGCAGGGCACACACCAGGGCCAGCGCCACCAGCTTCATGCCCTTACGGTCTTTTTTCACAGGCTTCATCTCCTGCACGGGCTGCTGGGGGCCCGCCTGATAGTTGTGGATCTGTTCATCCACGGTGGGATGGTTGCTCTCCGGCTGGGCCGTTTCGCTGCCGTCCTTGCGATATGTGTAATGATAAAGATTCTTCTCGTCGTTATACATGGTTGATACCTCCTATTTGTATCCTGCCCATCTGCATTTCAGAACCGATGATACAGCGGGATTGTGTCGAAAGTGTGAAGTGCTTTTGACGGTTCTCTGAAATTTCTCGGTCTCACGGGCTCCTCTGGTTTTCTCGGATGCCTTTCTCAACCTTCTGAGGGCAGTATAGGACGGCTAACTTAAAAAGGTCTGAAAGGTTTTTGAATATTTTTTGAACCTCCGGTTTTCCAGGGGAAGAAGGTGTGGTATGATAGGGAAAAATCCATCACAGGAAAGGATCAAACCTGCCTTGCTGAAAATCGACAACATCAAACTCGCCCCGGGAGACGGCCCCGCCGCCCTGGCGGCGGAAACCGCCCGGATCCTCCGGGTGCGGGAGAAGGATATCCAGACCCTGCGCGTCCTGCGCCGCAGCATCGACGCCCGGGAGGACGTGCGCATCGTCTATACGGTGGAAGCGTCTTTAAAAGATGAGGCCACCGTGCTCAAGCGCTGCCGCAGCAAAAAAGTCTCCCGGATCCAGCGCACCCCCGGCTATCTGCTCCCTGCCCCGCTGCCTCCCCAGGATATTCCGCCGGTGGTGGTGGGCGCGGGCCCCGCGGGCCTCTTTGCCGCCCTGGTACTTGCCCGGACGGGGCTGCGTCCCATCCTGCTGGAGCGTGGACGGAGCGTGGCGCGCCGGGCGGAGGACGTGGAGCGCTTCTGGTCCACCGGGGAGCTGGACCTCACCTCCAACGTTCAGTTTGGTGAAGGCGGCGCCGGTGCCTTTTCCGACGGCAAGCTCAACACCGGCACCCGGGACATCCGCCACCGCTTCATTCTAGAGCAGCTGGTCTCCTGCGGCGCTCCGGAGGATATTCTGGTGGATGCCAAGCCCCATGTGGGCACCGACTATCTGCACATCGCCCTGAAAAACCTCCGCCGGGAGCTGCTGGATCTGGGCGCAGACATCCGCTTTGAAAGCCGCCTTGCGGACCTGGACATCCAAAACGGTGCCCTGACGGGCATCACGGTGGAGGGCCCGGAGGGCACCTATGCCCTGCCCTGCACCCACCTGGTGCTCTGCCCCGGCCACTCCGCCCGGGACACCTTTGCCATGCTCCATGACCGGGGCATTCCCATGGAGGCCAAACCCTTTGCCGTGGGCGTGCGCATCGAGCATCCCCAGGCGGCGGTGAATGCCGCCCAGTACCGTCAGTACGCCGGACACCCCGGTCTTCCCGCCTCCTCCTACAAGCTGGCCTGCCATCTTCCCAGCGGCCGCTCCGCCTTCTCCTTCTGCGTCTGTCCCGGCGGCGAGGTGGTGGCCGCCGCGTCGGAACCCGGCCGGGTGGTCACCAACGGTATGAGCGAATTTGCCCGGGACAAGGTGAACATCAACGGTGCCCTGCTGGTGAATGTCACGCCGGAGGATTTCGGCGGTGGCGATGATCCCCTGGCAGGCGTTACTTTCCAGCGGAAGCTGGAGGAAGCCGCCTTCGCCCTGGGGGGCGGCGGCTTCCGTGCCCCGGCCCAGCGGGTGGGGGATTTCCTCTCGGGCCGCCCCTCCCAGGGTCCCGGTGCCGTGGCGCCCTCCTACCGCCCCGGTGTCACCTGGTGTGACCTGCATGCGTGTCTGCCGCCCTTCGTGGCGGAGGCGCTGTCCCAGGCCCTGCCCATTCTGGGACAGAAGCTCCGGGGCTACGACGATCCCGACGCCGTGATGACAGCGGTGGAGAGCCGCTCCTCCTCCCCGGTGCGCATTCCCCGGGACGAGACGTATCAATCCGCCCTTCGGGGCCTGTATCCCTGCGGCGAGGGCGCCGGCTATGCCGGAGGCATCCTCTCCGCCGCTGCCGACGGTATGCGGGCAGCGGAGCACATCTGCCAATCCATTCAACAGGAGGTTCATTCCCATGAGTCGTGAGATCTGTGTATATCTGGAATTCCTCACGGACGCCCACCGGGCATCCATCCGCGCCGCCGCGGAACAGGCGGGCTTTACCGTCCACTTCTTTACCCCCGACCAGTTTGAGGAGGCCAAGGCCTGCGTCCAGCACTGCGAGGTGCTCTATGCCCACTCCCCGGAGCTGCTGCGGGCGGCTCCCGCCTCTCTCAAGTGGTACTGCTGCTCTTTCGCCGGGGTGGATCCCTACTGCAAGGACGACGGCATCTTCCAAAATCCCGACTGCATCCTCACCAACTCCAATGTCTACGGTGTCACCATCGCTGAGCATGTGGTGATGGTGACGCTGATGCTGCTGCGGCGGATGCCGGAGTACATCGAGATCACCCGTAACCGCAGCTGGTCCAACCAGCTGGCGGTGCGCTCCATCCGGGACAATGAGATCACCATTCTGGGCACCGGCAATATCGGCAACAACGTGGCGGAGCGGATGCGGGGCATGGGCATCGGCCACGTCATCGGCCTGAGCCGCAGCGGCAGGGGCCGGCAGGACCTCTACGACGAGGTGCTGCCCATCTCCCAACTGGACGAGGTGCTGCCCCGCACCAAGATTTTGCTGATGGCGCTGCCTGGCACCACCGAGACCGCCGGCATCCTCAGTCGGGAACGCATTGCCCTGCTGCCCGCCGACGCCATCGTCATCAACGTAGGCCGGGGCCCCGCCGTGGACCAGGTGGCTCTGGCGGAGGCGCTGAACGCCGGACGCATCTCCGGCGCGGCCCTGGACGTGATGGTGCCGGAGCCCCTGCCTAAAGACGATCCCCTCTGGGACGCCAAGAACCTGATTCTCACCCCCCATGTCTCCGGTAACATGACTTTGGGCTACACCTGCGACCGCAATGTGGAGCTCTTCTGTGCTGATCTTGCCAATTACGCCGCCGGACGTCCCCTTCAGGGCCTGGTGGACCGGAAACGGGGGTATTAAGGGACAAAGCGGCTGGAGTCGGGCAGCGTGCAAGCAGAAATTGCGCAGATGCCCGGCTTCCAGGGCAGACTTCCCGGCAGGGCCATGATATCTTACGGGTATCATAGAAAGGAGTTGTCCCCATGACCATCGGAGAAAAGATCGCCCTCCGGCGCCGCAACGCCGGCCTCTCCCAGGAGGCCCTGGCGGGACAGCTGGGCGTCTCCCGGCAGGCCGTCAGCCGTTGGGAAACCAACGAGTCCCTCCCCGATACGGAAAAAGTCCTCCAGCTGTGCCGCATCTTCGGCGTCTCCGCCGATGATCTGCTGCTGGATCAAGCACCGGAAACTGCTTTGAAGTTTAACGCTGCCCGTCCCCTCCTGCCGGTCTGGCGGCGGGCATTTCGGTATGTCTACCTGGGCCTGGGCGCCGTTGGCGTGGTACTGGCATTGGTAGGGTTAGCCGGAGTCCTTCACTGGGCGGTGACCACCCACATGTGGGACCCGGATTGGGGCCGGTTCGGCTCCGCCCTGACAGACACCCGGTACGGTGCCATACTGTCGGGGGGATTGCTTTTGCTGCTGATCGCCCTGACTCTGCTGGTCTTCGATGTGCTGCTGTCCAAACGGGACCAGATTCAGGCTTCATCCTCTCACAGAAAGGAATCCGATATATGAATAACTTTACCTTCTACGCCCCCACGCTCTTCGCCTTCGGCGACGGGGAGGAATCCCGCACCGGCGCCCTGGTGCGCCAGTTCGGCGGCACCAAGGTGCTGCTGGTCACCGGCGGCGGCTCCGTCCACCGCAACGGCTCCTACGACGCTGTCACCGCCTCGTTGAAGGCATCGGAGCTCCCCTATGTGGAGCTCTCCGGCATCCAGGCCAACCCCCGCAGCGGCAAGGTCTACGAGGGCATCGACGTGTGCCGCCGGGAGGGGGCGGACTTTGTCCTGGCCCTGGGCGGCGGCAGCGTCATCGACACCGCCAAGGCCATTGCCGCAGGCGTCCCCTATGACGGGGATTTCTGGGACTTCTTCTCCACCCGGACGCCGGACACCATTTTACCGGTGGGCGTGGTACTGACCCTCTCCGCCACCGGCAGTGAGGGCTCCGACAGCTGCGTCATCACCCACGAGAAGGGAAACCTCAAGTGGGGCAACAAGAAGTCTGACCTCTACCGGCCCAAGTTCTCCGTCCTGAACCCCCGCTTCACCTGCACCCTGCCTCCCTATCAGACCGCCTGCGGCGCTGTGGACATGCTGGCCCACATCTGTGAGCGGTACTTCACCAACACGCCGGACGTGGCTCTGACGGACCGGCTGGCAGAGGCGCTGATGAAGACCATTCTGGAAGCGGCTCCCCGGGCCATGGCGGATCCCAACGACTATGCCGCCCGGGCAGACCTCATGTGGGCAGGCATGCTGGCCCACAATGACTCCTGCGGCGTGGGCCGCCGCCAGGACTGGGCCAGCCACCAGATCGAGCATGAGCTCTCCGCCTTCTACGACTGTGCCCATGGGGCAGGGCTGGCAGTGGTGATGCCCGCCTGGATGGAGTACGTCCTGCCCCACGATCCCATGCGCTTTGCCCGCTTCGCCGTGGAAGTCTTCGGCTGCGAGATGGACTACGCCTGCCCGGAGCGCACCGCCCGGGAGGGCATCCGCCGCCTGGTGTCCTTCTTCCGCTCTTTGGGCATGCCCACCACCTTTGCCGAGATTGGCGCCAAGGCGGAGGATATCCCCGCCATGGTGGCTCACCGGGGTGAGAAGCCCGGCGGCTTCCCCTTCGGCGGCTTTGTGGAGATCGGCCCCAAGGAGATGGAAGCCGTGCTGCGCCTGGCAGCGGAACAGTAAATCCATCAGGAAACGCACAGCGCCCGGAGAGATGCTCTCCGGGCGCTGTATTATATTTTCATGTAATATCCGCCGGGGCGCTCACTCCGTCAAGCCCATGGTCTCCCACTTGTGACCCCGGAAGCGGATGACAAACAGCACCGCCCGCAAGATCCAGTCAAAGAACATGGCCATCCAGATGCCCAGCACGCCGAAGCCCCAGAAACGGCCCATCAAAACGCCCAGGCCCACCCGCAGCGTCCACATGGACACCGTGGAGACGATGAGGGTAAAGCGGGTGTCACCCGCCGCCCGGAGGGCCTGGGGCAAGGTGAAGGCCGCAGGCCAGATGACAATGCCGAAGCCCCCGTGCATCCAGATGATCTTCTCCGCATAGTCCTGAGCCTCGGGGGAGACGTTGTAGAGCCGCATGATCAGGGGCATCAGCAGCCACAGCACCACGATGGTCAGCGTCATGTAGAGGTAGGCGGTCTTCATAAGCTTCTTGGTATAGTACCGGGCCCGCTCATAGCTGCCGGCGCCGATGCAGCGGGACACCACCGTCACGATGGCCAGGCCCAGCGCCGTTCCTGCCACGCACTGGAAAGAGGCGATGGTGTTTCCGATGGCGTTGGCGGCCACAGAGGCGGTGCCCAGCACGGACACGGTGGACAAAAGCAGGATCTTGCCCAGCTGGAACATGCTGTTCTCCAGGCCGTTGGGCACGCCGAAGCGCAGGATGTTCTTGACCACATAGCGGTCATGCCGGAACGTGAAATGCTCCACCCGCAACGGGAGATTGGGACGCTTCAGCAGCAGCACCACCATGGCCACCGCCGCGAAAATCCGGGACACCAGGGTGGGATAGGCCACGCCCTCCACCTCCATGCCCACGGCAAAGATCAAGATGGCATTGCCCACCACATTGATGGCGTTCATGGTCAGGGACACCCACATGGAGATGCCGGAGTTGCCCATCACCCGGAACAGTGCCGCTCCCGCACTGTAAATGGCCAAAAACGGCGTGGAGGCCTCCACGATCATAAAGTAGGTGTTGGCGTAGGCGGCCACATCCGGCTCCACCTGGCCGAAGACCACCCCCAAAATGAAGCCCTTGCCCAGATAAAAGAGCACGGTGATCAGCAGCGATACTTCCCCCATGAACAGCAGCAGCTGCTGTCCCGAGTGGCCCGCCTTATCGGGTTCCCGCCGGCCCAGATACTGTCCGGCGATGACGGCGCCGCCGGTGGCCAGGGCCGCAAAGGCGTTTACCAGCAGCACGTTCACCGTATCCACCAAAGATACGGCGGACATGGCCGCCTCGCCCACCTGGGCCACCATCAAAGAGTCCGACAGGCCCACGGTGATGGCCAGCAGCTGTTCCACCACCAGGGGAACCACCAGCTTGCGCAGATCCCGGGCGGTAAATTCCACACTCAGTTGTTTATTCTCCAAAATTTCTCGTTCCTCTCCCTCTGCTCTCAGCGGAACTCCCGGGGGCTCATGTGAAATGTCCCCTGGAAGGCCCGCAAAAACGTCGAATACTCTCCAAAGCCCGCCTGCTCCGCCGCCTTCATCACCGGCACGCCGGAGCGGATCAGCTCCCCCGCCAGCACCAGCCGCTTCTGGCTGATGTATTGGTGGACGGTGTAGCCGGTAACGGCCTTGAACCGGTGCATCAGATAATACCGGCTCAGGTAAAACCGGTTTGCCAGTGCCTCCACCGTGAGATCCTCCGTAAGATGGGCGGCAATGTAGCGCAGGATCTCCTCGATCTTGGGATCAATGCGGTAGCTGTCCACCTGGTCCTGGGCGGTGCGGTCCCGGAGGATATCCCGGTTCACCCGGATCAGCAGCTGCTGGCAAAGCGTGTCCGCCATGCGGGAAGCACCGAACTCCCGTTCCCGCAGAGCCTCCTCCAGCCGCTGGATCTCCTGCATATAGGCAAGGCGCCCCTCCGGGGGAAATCGCAGCAGGTGGAATCCCCTCTGGGCGGCGATGTGAAAGCAGGTATCCAGGGATTCGCCGGGGTCGCTGCGCTTGTCCATCCACTCCCGCCCCAGCCAGATCACCACCCGCTCATAGGGCTCCGCCGGGTCGATGATGGGCCGGTGGATCAGATTGTGCTGGATCAGCAGCAGATCCCAGGGCTGAAGGAAATACGTCACGCCCTCCACCACATAGCTGACCCTGCCCCCCAGCACCAGGATGAGCTTGTCAAACTCGTGATAGTGGTAGTCCAGCTTCTGGGCCCGGCTGTCCTTGAGGTGGAAGAGCCGGAAATCCTCATGGAGATACCCTCGTTTTCCCACTTCGCTGCGATCCAGCATGCCCCCACCTCCCGGGTGTTTTCAGATGCCCTATCTTACCGCAATTTTAACAATATCTCAACAGTGTTTTCACCAAAAGTTACAAAAACATTGTCCGATTCGCTGGTGTATCCGAAAAACATCCCTGCAAAATCAGTTTCCTGCGTTTTCGTGCAAATCTTCCGGCGATGCCCATAGACAGGCTCTTTGGAATTTGCTATAATATTATGGCTAAATTTTGTCCAATGGGAGGAAAACCGTACCATGAGCCGCGCTGATGAGCTTTTCATCCAAAACTGCCGGGATATTCTGGACAACGGCGTCTGGGACACGGATCTAGCCGTTCGTCCCCACTGGGAGGACGGAACCCCTGCCCACACCGTGAAGAAATTCGGCATTGTCAACCGCTACAACCTCCAGGAGGAGTTCCCCATTCTCACCATCCGCCGCACCTACTGGAAGACGGCGGTGGACGAGCTTTTGTGGATCTGGCAGAAGAAGTCCAACAACATCCATGACCTGCGGGCCCACATCTGGGACCAGTGGGCCGATGAGACCGGCTCCATCGGCAAGGCCTACGGCTACCAGCTCTCCGTCAAGCACCGCTATCCCGAGGGGGAGATGGACCAGGTGGACCGGGTGCTTTACGATCTCAAGCACAACCCCGCCTCCCGCCGCATCATGACCAACATCTACAACTTCCAGGATCTCCACGAGATGAATCTCTACCCCTGCGCCTACTCCATGACCTTCAATGTCTCCGGCAATGTCCTGAACGCCATCTTGAACCAGCGCAGTCAGGACATGCTGGCTGCCAACAACTGGAACGTGGTGCAGTACGCCGTACTGGTGTACATGTTTGCCCAGGTCAGCGGCCTCATTCCCGGTGAGCTGGTCCATGTCATTGCCGACGCCCACATCTATGACCGGCACGTTCCCATTGTGGAAAAGATGCTCACCCAGGCCCCCTCTCCGGCGCCCAAATTCACCGTGGATCCTGCTGTGACGGATTTTTACGCCTTTACCCGAGACAGCTTTTCCATGGAGGGCTACACGCCCGCGCCTTTCGAAGATAAAATTCCCATTGCCATCTGAGGAGGTCACACTATGAATGCCATCGTCGTTGTGGATCGCAACTGGGCCATCGGCAGGGACAACGCCCTGCTGTTCTCCCTGCCCACGGATATGAAGCGCTTCCGCTCCCTGACCACCGGGGGCACGGTGATCCTGGGCCGCAAGACTCTGGAGACGTTCCCCGGCGGGCGCCCCCTTCCCAACCGCCGCAACATCGTCATCACCCACAACCGCGGCTTCACCCGGGAGGGAGCCGAGGTGGTAGCAAGCACTCAGGCGGCTCTGGAGCTGGCTGCCGGAGAGGATCCGGACAAGCTGTGGGTCATCGGCGGGGGCAGCGTATATACCGCTCTGCTCTCCCGGTGCAAACGGGTCTACCTCACCCAGGTGGATACCCGGGCAGAGGATCCGGACACCTTTTTCCCCAACCTGGAAAAACTCCCCGCCTGGGAGGTGGAGCACACCAGCGATCCCATCACGGAAAACGGAGTCACCTACCGGTTCGTGGAATACATCAACAAGAATATCTGATTCGTTCTGTAAATGTGTAAAACCGCCATCTGAGGGATTCCTCAGACGGCGGTTTTCTGTCGTTTATGGAACTTCCTGCGGCGGCAGTTCAGCGATAGCCCACATTTCCTCCTGCGCATCTGTGGCTGCAGGCAGATTCACCTCTTCTCCCTCCTTCCACAGAAGTACCGCATCTTCTCCCAGGCCAAAATAAACGGCATCTTCGGACGTGTCATCCTCCAACCAATTATTGAACAGCGCGTCTCCGCTTTGGTTATAGTGCTTGTGATCGAAGTCAAAGAGTTTGATCCGAAGGATTGGGCGTTCCAGGTAATAGTGAAGTCCATCCTCTTCTTCCCGGAACACGAGGGTATACCAAGTTTTCTTTCCCTCTCGGAACTCCCAGTGTACCCCCACGCCCCCGCTCTCCAACTGATATGCCTCCACTGTATAGTCCTCACTGCCCATGGGAACCACTGTAAAAGTCGTTAAATACCAGAGTCCTCCTATCATTACCGCACATATGATAAAAGCTGCGATACCTCCTAAAATCCAGGCCCGGCGCTTGTCCTTCTTCCACGCACCGGAAATTTTTTTCATCGCTGCCGCGTCGTCAGCGGCGGCCTGTTCCATCTCCGGCAGCGGCGCGTCCATGGCCGCCAGGGCCGCCCGGCAATCCGGGCAGGTTTTCAGATGTTCTTCCACCTCCGTCCGGCTCTCCGGCGAGCAGACGCCGTCGTGATAGAGGGGCAGCAGATCCTGAATGATTCCGCAATTCATGTTTCCAACGCCTCCTTGAGTTTCTGCCGGGCCCGGAAGTAGGTGACCCGGGCCCAGCTCTCCGTTTTTCCAAACAATTCCCCGATCTGGGCAAAGGGGAGCTCTCCGAAGGTCCGCAGGGAAAAGACCTCCTTGTAGGGCTCCGGCAGGGCGTGGAGCAGCACATGGAGCTGCCGGGCCGTCTCCCGGTCCGCAAAGCCCTCCTCGATGCCCCGGTCTCCCGTCTCCCCCGGCTCCTCCGCAAACTTTTTCCGCTCCCGGCAGAGGGACAAATACTGGTTCCGGGCGATCTGGCACAGCCACACCCGTATTTGGCACTGCCCCCGGAAGCCGTCAATGGCGGTGAGGGCCCGGACAAAGGTCTCCTGGGTCACCTCCTCCGCCATCTGGGCATCCCGGCTCAAAGCCAGAATATAGCGGTACACATCTGCAAAATACGCCCGGTAGATCTCCTCAAAATCCGGCACTCCCTCACCTCCCTCCATGGATAGGACGCACCCGCCCCACATCCGTTACAGCTTTCCTCAAAAAAGCCGCATTGTTTTTCCACAGCGGGTATTATATAATGGAACAAACGTACTGTGCAAGGAGGCCGATTCCATGGCGGATCTTTCCACCAACGTACAATTCATCCGGGGCATCGGCCCCCAGAAAGCCAAGGCTCTCTCCAAGCTGGGCATCACCACGCTGCGGGATCTCATCGCCTGGTTCCCCCGCCGCTACGAGGACCGCACGGCCCTGCGGCACATCGCGGAACTGCAAAACGGCGAGACCGCCTGCGTGGCGGCCATGGTAGCCGCGCCTCCCACCCTTGCCCATATCCGCAAGGGCATGGATCTCATCAAGGTCCGGGCGGTGGACGAGACCGGTGTGCTGGACGTGACCTTCTTCAATCAGACCTGGCTGAAAAACAATCTCCGGCAGGGGGAGACCTACATCTTCTGCGGCCGGGCGGAGGGAAGCCTCCTGCGCCGCCAGATGGCCTCCCCCATTGTGGAACCGGAGGGCCGCCGGGAGCAGACGGGGCGCATCGTCCCCATCTATCCCCTCACCGCCGGGGTTTCCCAGCTGGTGCTCTCCCGGTCCATCCGCCAGGGGTTGGATGCGTGCGCCGACATTTTGCCGGATGTACTGCCGGATCCTATCCGGCAAGCCCACCACCTGTGCCGCATCGGCTACGCCTATGAGAACATTCACTTCCCGGAAAGCGCCGAGGCCCTGGACATTGCCCGGCGGCGGCTGGCCTTTGAGGAGCTTTTTCTCTTCTCCATCGGCCTGCAGCGCCTGCGCAGCCGCCGGGAAGTAGTCTCCGTTCCCCCCTGCAAAGAGGTGGACATGGGGGGCTTTTACAGTGCCCTGCCCTTTACCCTGACGGATGCCCAACGCCGCTGCGTGGAGGAAGCTCTCACGGATATGCGCTCCGGCACCCCCATGAACCGCCTGTGCCAGGGGGACGTGGGCTCCGGCAAGACCATGGTGGCTGCCGCATGCGTGTACTTCATGGTGAAAAACGGCCGCCAGGCGGCATTGATGGCCCCCACGGAGATCCTGGCCCGGCAGCACTACGAGGGCCTGGCCCCCCTGATGGAGCGGCTGAACATCCGCTGTGCCCTGCTGACAGGCTCCACCACCGCCAAGACCAAACGCTCCATTTTGGAACAGCTCTCCTCCGTAGAGATCGACTTTGCCATCGGCACCCATGCCCTGCTCACCGGCAGCGTGGAATTTTCCGACCTGGGCCTGGTGGTCACCGACGAGCAGCACCGCTTCGGCGTGGCCCAGCGGGCAGCCCTGGCCGCCAAGGGGAGCCATCCCCACATGCTGGTCATGTCTGCCACTCCCATCCCGCGGACGTTGGCGCTGATTTTGTACGGAGACCTGGATGTCTCCGTCATCGACCAGCTGCCCCCGGGGAGAAAGCCGGTGGAGACCTACGCCGTCCCCGGCAGCTATCATCCCCGGATCTACGCCTTTTTGGACAAGCTCATGGGCCAGGGCCGTCAGGCCTACATCGTCTGTCCCATGGTCGAAGAGAGCGACGACGAGGCGGCGGATGACCGCAAGGCCGTCACCGCCTATGCCAAAAAGCTCCAGCAGGAGGTCTTCCCCCACCGGAAAATCGCCTTTGTCCACGGGAAGATGAAACCCAGGGAAAAGGAGGCGGTGATGGCCGCCTTCGCCGGGGGGGAGACGGACATCCTGGTCTCCACCACCGTCATCGAGGTGGGGGTGGACGTTCCCAACGCCGCCGTCATGGTCATCGAAAACGCCGAGCGCTTCGGCCTCAGCCAGCTCCACCAGCTGCGGGGACGGGTGGGCCGGGGGCAGCACCAGTCCTACTGCATCCTCATCTCCGACAACCGCAATGAGGAGACCCGGGAGCGGCTGAAGGTCATGACCAAAACCACCGACGGCTTCCGCATCGCGGAGGAGGACCTGCGGCTGCGGGGCCCCGGCGACTTCTTCGGGGAGCGCCAGCACGGCCTGCCGGGGCTGAAGGTGGCGGACCTGGGCTGCGGCACGGATCTTCTCCGGGAAGCCCAGCAGGCAGCGGAGGAACTGCTCGCCCGCGACCCGGAGCTTGCTTCCTTCCCCGCCACGGCGGAGCGGGTGGAGGAGCTCTTTACCCAGAACGCCAACACCCTCAACTGAACATAAAAAACACCCGCTGATGGTTTTCCCATCAGCGGGTGTCTGCATATCCCCGTTAAGGGATCCCCCGGGTCATGGTAATGGGATCCTGCCACAGTGCCAGCTGAGGAGGGCGGAAGGTACAGTAGACGAAGGCGAACGCCAGCCCCCACAGTACAATAAGGCCCAGTACCTGCTGCCAGCCGTCCGCAAAGCGTCCCCGCCGCAGCAGCCGGAAATCCAGCATAAACGCCGTCAGGGCCGCCAGGGCAAAGACCGCGATATCCGCCCACATCACATGGTAGCCCAGTACGCCGGTATAGGTATAAAACAGCACCGGGATCAAAATGACGCCCACCAGCGTGCTTACCGCCCGCACCGCCAGAATATTGGGATACGTCCGGCCCAGGAACCCCGCCTGGACGGCGGAGAAGAGAAACATGGGAAAGAACAGCAGCTTCATGTGCTCCCAGGTGGATTCATTGACGGCGGAGAACGCCGCCGCCAGGGGGCTGCCGCCGCTCCACTCATAAACAAAGTGCAGCAGGGCTCCTGCCATCACCGTGAACACGACCCCCGCCAGCTCCCACACCAGCAAATGCCTGCGCATGGGCACACCTCCAAAAAAGGACTGCGGCACAGCGGCCGCAGTCCCAGTTTATGCAGGTTTTCCCAGTTTATACAGGCGCCCTTACGCAAATACCAGCTGCAAGAGCAGCATGTAAACCGCCGTCCCCCCGGCGATGGAGAGCAGCACATTGCCCCATTTCCAGTGAAGCACCGTCACCACCGCCACGGCGATGACCTCCGGCGCCCCGTGGGGGGCGGCTAGCCAGTTGACGCTTTTCAGGCAGTACACCACCAAAAGGCCCATCATGGCCGGAGGCAATACCCGTCCCAGATAGGTCACCACGGCAGGGGGCTCCCGCTTTTCCGGAAACAGCCAGAAGGGGAGCCAGCGGGTCAGCTGGGTCCCGGCCGCCACCGCCAGGATGATGCCCAGGGTCTCCAAGGGTGTCAGGGTCATATGCGTCCCTCCTCTTTTTCCCCACGATCCAGCTGCCTCCGGCCACCCAACAGCGCCGCCAGAATCAGCACCATGGCGGGGATCACCATGTTGTCCGCACCGAACACCGCCAGGCCCGCCGCCGCGCAGAGGATCCCGATGATCCCGGCAGGGCGGTTGGCCCGCTTTTTCCACTGTTCCAGAAACAGCACCACGAAGAGGGCCGTCAGGGCAAAGTCCAGCCCTGTGGTGTCAAAGGCGATGAAGTTCCCCAAAAGGCCTCCCAGCGCCGTGGAGAGCACCCAATAACCATAGTCCAGCAGGGAAATGCAGAAGTAGAAATCCCGGCGCTCCACCTCCTCCGGCGGCTCCACCGTGGAGACCAGGGAAAACGTCTCGTCGCACAGGACGTAGATGAGGAAGGCCCGGAGCTTTCCCAGGCCCTTGTACTTATCCAGCAATGCCAGGCCGTAGAAGATGTGCCGGGCGTTGACCATGACCGAGAGCAAAAAGGCCTGGAGCGGGTCGAAGGCCGTGGTCAGCAGGGTGATGGCCACATACTGCATGCTGCCGCCGAAGGCAATGGCGCTCATCAGGGTAGACCACAAAGGCCCATACCCTTTTGTCTGCATCAGCACGCCGTAGGCAAGACCCAGGCACAAAAATCCCGTCATCACCGGGATGGTAGCCGGAAAGGCCGCCCGGAAGGCACGCCTCCAGCGGGCGGATGTGGTGCTCGTCTCCATACATCCTCCTTCCTGTTTCCGTGTATCTGTCTGCTGTAAGGGAAAAGCCGCGCCAAGGGGCACGGCTTTTCTTTTCAATCAGAAGCCCTGTAAATCCGGCTTCTTACATCTTCTCGGGGGCATCCACACCGATGAGCTTCAGGCCGTTTTTCAGCACCATGCGGGTCTCGTCCGCCAGCTTCAGCCGGGCCGAGCGCACCGCAGGCTCCTCACCCTTGATGCGGCAGGCGGTGTAGAAGCGGTGGAAGCAGCCCGCCAGCTCCTGGAGATAGCGGTTGATGTGGCTGGGATCGTAGTCCCGGGCGGAGAGCTTGATCTCCTCGCAGAACTGAGCGATCTGCTTGATGAGGGCCCGCTCCGTCTCGCCGCTTAAGATGGACATGTCCACCTCCGCCTGGGCGGGGACGCTGACTCCCTCCTCCTGGAGGGCCCGCAGCAGCGAGCAGATCCGGGCGTGGGCGTACTCCACATAGTAGATGGGGTTCTCGGAGTCCTCCCGGACTGCCAGCCCTAAGTCAAACTCCATCTGGGTATCCGGCTTGGCGTTGAAATACCACCGGGCGGCGTCCACGCTGACCTCGTCCAGCAGATCGGACAGGGAGATGGCCTTGCCGGTGCGCTTGGACATGCGCACCACCTCGCCGTCCCGCAGGAGCTTCACCAGCTGCATGAGGACGATGTCCAGCCGCTCGGATCCGTTGAGGCCCAGGGCATCCAGGGCGCCCTTCAACCGGGCCACATGGCCGTGGTGGTCGGCGCCCCAGACGTTGATGACCTTGTCAAAGCCCCGGACGGCGAACTTGTTGCGATGATATGCGATATCGGCGGCAAAGTAGGTGTAGAACCCGTTGGCCCGGCGCAGCACGTCGTCCTTGAGGTCCAGCTTCTCGATGTCCGCTTCCTTCTTGCCGGCCTTGCGGAAGTGCTCCCGGAGGATGTCGGCGGTCTTGAGCCACAACGCGCCGTCCTTTTCATAGGTCCAGCCCTTCTCCGTCAGAAGATTCACCGTCTCGGCCACATATCCGCTCTCGTGGAGGGTGGACTCATAGAACCAGTTGTCATAGTGGATCTTGTAGCGGGCCAGGTCGCTCTTCATCTTGGGCAGGTTCACGGAAAGGCCGAACTGGGCCAGCTTCTCCTGGCGCTCCGCGGCGGGGACGTTCAAAAGCTCCTCACCATGCTGATCGTAGTAGGCCTGGGCCAGGTCCCGGATGTCGCCGCCCTGATAGCCGTCCTCCGGGAAGGGCACCGCGTCCTCGCCTTTGATAATCTGGAGGTAGCGGGCCTCAATGGAGTGGGCAAACTTATCGATCTGGTGACCGGCGTCGTTGACATAGAACTCCCGGGTCACGTCGGCGCCGCAGGCAGTGAGGACGCTGGCCAGGGTGTCGCCCAGCACGCCGCCCCGGGCATTGCCCATGTGCATGGGGCCCGTGGGGTTGGCGGAGACGAACTCCACCATGATCTTCTGGCCCTTGAGGGTGTCCGCGGTGCCGTAGTCGGCCCCTTCGGTCTCCACAGCGTTCATGACACCGGCATACCAGCTGTCATTGAGGCGGAAATTCAAAAAGCCGGGGCCCGCGATCTCGGCGGAAGCAAAGTAGCTGCCCTCCAGATTCATATGGCCCAGCAGGGCCTGGGCGATATCCTGGGGTGCCTTGCGCAGCTGCTTGGCGGCCGCCAGGGCAAAGGTGGTGGTAAAGTCGCCGTTGGCGGTGTCCTTGGGGATCTCCACCGGGGCGGTCTTAACCTCCGCCTGGGGCAGCGTGCCGTCCGCCACCGCCGCCTGGTAGGCGGCCATGGCCAGGGCCGCCGCCTGGTCTTTCGCGTTTTGTACCATGTGGATCATCGTATCGAATCCTCTCTTTTGTGTATTGGTAATCGGCTGATCCGGCTCCAGGGCCGGTTTTTCTTCCCATTCAGTGTTTCCGCTTTACCCGGATCTTAAAGCTGTTGCGGCCGGTGACGGCGTGCTCCACGGCGATGGAGTACTGGATCTCCATAATGCCGCCCCGCTCGGTGAGGTTGTGGCGCAGGCGGCTGGTGTTGATATCCACCGACAGCTCACCGTAGGGCGTCTCGTAGAGGGAGGTGTGCTGACGCCCCTCCTCGAAAACCATCCGGGAGTTGACACTGCCGCTGCGGGTGAGCACCACCCGCTTTCCCTGGATCTCAAAGGTGGTGGTAGTCCCCTCCATGCCGGTGAGGGCCGTCTCCTGATAGGTGAGCACCAGGCCCTCCTCCGTCAGGTGCAGCGTTCCCTCGGTCATCAGCTCTGTGGCGTCTGGGTCCACGCCGTCAAAATACTGCTCGCCCCGAATGCTCAGCAGCACCGGCAGCCGCTGTGCGTCAATACTGTTCAATGTCGATCCTCCGTGCCCCGTGGCGCAGGTCCTCCTGCAGGAAAAGTGAGGCGATCTGTTCGAAATCCTCCACCCGGTCGCTGACGTAGAACTCCGAAGTCCCCTGGCGGGTCTCATCCGCCCGCTTGCCCGCCGCCTTGAGCATCCGCTTGAGTTCAAAGGCTGACTCCTCACCGGCGGACACCAGCTCCACGCCGGGGCCCATGACGTCCGCCATGATATCCATGAGGAGCGGATAGTGGGTGCAGCCCAGGATCAGGGTATCAATGCCCTTGGCCTTCAGGGGCTCCAGGTACTCCTTCACCACCGTCTCGATGACGATGTCCCCCCGGCGGATGCGGCCGTTTTCCACCAGAGGCACCAGCAGCGGACAGGGTTCGCAGAAGACCTCCACCTCGCTGTCCAGTCCCTTGAGGGTGGCCTCGTAAGCCCCGGAGCGGACGGAGGCCAACGTGGCGATCATACCCACCCGCTTGTTTTTGGTCACAGACACGGCCCGCCGGCAGGTGGGCTCCACCACCCCCACCATGGGCAGGTCGTTTTCTGCCTGCAGGGTGGAAAGGGAGGTGGTGGTGACGGTGCCGCAGGCGATGAGGATGGCCTTGAGGTCAAAGGATCGGAGGAAGCGCACATCCTGCCGGGCGTATTTCAAAATGGTCTCTTTGGAGCGGCCGCCATACGGCACCCGCGCGGTATCTCCGAAGTAGATGAGATCCTCCTCCGGCAAAATCCGCCAGAGGGAGTGCACTGCCGTGAGGCCGCCCAGGCCCGAGTCAAACACGCCGATGGGACGGTTGTCCATGGCCGTTCCTCCTTTTCTGCCCTTTCGGTGAGCAATTTGTATCCGAATTACATATTATACTATGAGACGCAGTTGGCCGCAAGACAGATTTTAGTCTTTTTGCTTGCTTTTTTATATGGAATTTTTGCGCTGCCTCTGCTATAATCATCCTGTAAATCGCACTGCGGGAGGTGTCCGCCATGAAAATCGAACTGACCGAACAGCAGTTCCGCTATCTGCTGGATCTGGTATACATAGGAAACTGGGTCATCAACTCCACCCGGGAAGACGACCGCATTCAGGAGTACGACCAAGTAGAGAGCCTGATCTTCTCCCATTGCCTGCACCACAAGATGAGCAAGCTGGTGGAACTGTACCGGGGCGAGCTGATTCCCTCCCGTGCCTTCTCTGACGGCGGCATCCACGAGGCCATTGAAAACTACGAAGATGTGGTATTCTATGAGATCCTGGCAGAGGAGCTGGCCATGCGGGACATGGACGGCGAACCCCTGACCCGGGAGAATTACAGTGCCCTGATGGACCGTATCGACGCATATCTCTCGGAATTTGACCGTCACGGTACCGACAACATCAGTGTGGATCTGGACGATATGTAAAAACCAGTTTCTCGCTCCGCCGTTTTTGAGGGGCGGCGGGTGCATGACGCGATCCCCTTGGGGGAATATTCAGGAAAAAGGAGAAAATGCTATGGCAGAAAAAGCAAAAGTCTACTTTGCGGATTTCCGCTGTCCCAGCTGGCGGGAAAACCTGCCCCAGAAGCTGGCCCGCCTGATGATGACCGCCGGCTTCGGCGACATCGACATGGAGGGGAAATTTGTCGCCATTAAAATGCACTTCGGTGAGCCGGGCAACCTGGCCTATCTGCGGCCCAACTGGGCCAAGGTGGTGGCCGACCTGGTGAAGAGCCAGGGCGGAAAACCCTTCCTGACGGACTGCAATACCTTGTACGTGGGCGGCCGGAAGAACGCTCTGGACCATATTGAGTCCGCCTATGTCAACGGCTTTACCCCCTACTCCACAGGCTGTCATGTCATCATTGCCGACGGCCTCAAGGGCACCGACGAGGTGGAAGTCCCGGTGGAGGGTGGCGAGTATGTGAAAAACGCCAAGATCGGCCGGGCCGTCATGGATGCCGACGTGTTCATCTCCCTGACCCATTTCAAGGGCCATGAGCAGGCAGGCATGGGCGGCACGTTGAAAAACATCGGCATGGGCTGCGGCTCCCGGGCCGGCAAGATGGAACAGCACAATTCCGGCAAGCCCTTCGTCAAGCAGAAAAAGTGCATCGGCTGCCACGCCTGTGCCAAGATCTGCGCCCACGGAGCGCCGGAGTTTGGCGAGGACGGCAAGGCTACCATCAATACGGACAAGTGCGTGGGCTGCGGCCGCTGCCTTGCCGTGTGCCCCAAGGACGCCATCCAGTGCCTCTATGACGAGGCTCCCGCCATCCTCAACAAGAAGATCGCCGAGTACACCAAGGCCGTGGTGGATGGCCGTCCCTGCTTCCACGTCTCCCTGGTGCTGGATGTATCCCCCAACTGCGACTGCCATGCTGAAAACGATGTGCCCATCGTTCCCAACGTGGGCATGTTTGCCTCCTTTGATCCTGTGGCACTGGACCAGGCCTGTGCGGACGCGGTTCTGGCCCAGACGCCGGTGCGCAATTCCGCCGTTTTTGACGGGGACTGCAACTGCTCCGACCAGGACTTCTTCCACGCTGTCCATCCGGACACCGAGTGGCAGGTATGCCTGGAGCACGCGGAGAAGCTGGGGCTGGGTACCCGGGAGTATGAACTTGTGAAGATCTGAGGCGCCGCGTTTTTCCGTTCCTGTTCGGACAGAGCTCCTCACGAAAGACCGCTTGATGCAGCCAGAGCGACGGAGCTGAACCTCCGCCGCTCTGTTTGTTTTTTGAGCGCATGATCCCGGTTTCCATTCACCTGTCCGCCCGTTCGCGGCGCGGACCCGCGGGAAGGATATTGTTTTATGAAACGTACCATACGCGACATTTTCGTCATCGGCTTTGCCCTGTTCTCCATGTTCTTCGGCGCCGGAAACGTGGTATTCCCCCCCTACCTGGGCCTGGAATCCGGCAAGGAGTGGTTTATCGGTTTCCTTTGCTACTATCTGGCGGATATCGGACTTGCCCTGCTGGCCCTCTTTGCCATCCAGTTCCGGGGCGGCACGGACGGCCTGACCCGCCGCATCGGGCGGATCCCCTCCAAGCTGCTGATGAGCGCCATCGTCCTTTGTATCGGCCCCATGCTGGCCATTCCCAGGACGGCAGCCACCACCTATGAGATGTCCGTGATGCCGCTGGCGTCTGGCGTCTCCCCCGTGCTGTTCTCCGTACTCTTCTTCCTGCTGATCCTGCTGCTGTGTCTGCGGGAATCGGCAGTGGTGGACATTGTGGGCAAGATCCTTACACCGCTGCTGCTGGCGGGACTGCTGATCCTCATCGTCCGGGGCGTTCTGGATCCCATCGGCCCTGTCCCTGACCACACCCTGGTGGACAATGTCCCCTTTACCGGCATTGAGGCCGGCTATCAGACCATGGACGTGCTGGCAGCCCTGGTCTTCGGCGCCATTATTCTCAAAAGCGCCGAGAACAAGGGCCACACCGCTCCCCGGGACAAGGCCGTGGTGGTGTCCGGCGCCAGTATCGTGGCAGGCTGTGCCCTGCTGGTGGTATATCTGGGATTGACCTATCTGGGCGTCACCACCTCCCGATTCTTCGGGTTGGATGTGGATCGGACTTATCTGGTCATCGCCATCGTGCGCAATCTGCTGGGCAGCTGGGGCGTATGGCTCTTCGCGGTGGTGGCGGCTCTGGCCTGTGTCACCACGGCGGTAGCCCTGGTAAGCTCTGCCGCCTCCTATTTCTCCAAGCTCTCCGGAGGGCGCCTCTCCTACACGGTGCTGACGGTAGTGGTATGTGTGTTCAGCGCCGTAGTGTCCAATTTCGGCCTGGAGCAGATCATCTCCATTGCCGCTCCCATCCTCAATGTGGTCTATCCCCCGGCACTGGTTTTGATCCTGCTGTCCTTCTTTGACCGCTTTATCAAAAACGACTGGGTCTTCCGCCTGGCCGCGCTGGGTGCACTGCTGTTCAGTCTTCTGGAGGTAGTCTCCGGCTTTGGCCTCACCCTCCCCATCCTGAAACTGATGCCCTTGGCCAGTCTGGGCTTTGGCTGGGTGATTCCCGCCCTGGTATGCGGCGCGGTGGGCTTCCTGATCCCCAGCCGGAAATCATAACTGCAATGAAAAGGCCCCGTCCAAAAGGACGGGGCCTTTTTCCCATCAACGAAAAACACCCCATCCTTTCGGATGAGGTGTCCTCTTTTGGAGCGGGCAACGAGGCTCGAACTCGCTACCTCCACCTTGGCAAGGTGGCGCTCTACCAGATGAGCTATGCCCGCGAGACAAGGAGTATTTTAACAAAGGGATAGGAAATTGTCAACCCCCTGTCTCTAAATTTTCAGGATTTTTTTCATCGGCTGTTTCCGCACCGGAGGATCCCGTCTCACCGCCGCTTTGGGCCGTTCCGGGGTCCCCCTCTATACCGCTCAGTGCAAACTCGATCAGCCCCACCTGACCCTGAGCAGGATAGTAGTACACAGACCACTCCGGCCCCTCCGTGAGCCCCAGCTCCTCCCGAAGGCGGGTCACCACTTCCTCCACCTGGGCCCGGTCATCTTCCCGCCAATAGCCGATCCGTACCGCCAGTTCCGTCCGTCCCTCTGCAACAGCGGTGCTCAGCAGGCTATACACCGCCTCCGTACTGGTGGCGTTCACCACCGCCTGGATCTGCTCTGCGGTACGGCGGTAGCTGATCTGCACGGGGGCCTCGTAATACCCCCGCTGGGCCTGGCTGGTAAAGGTGATGAACTCCACGGCGTAGGCGCCCATGGCCGTCTCCTGCTTGACCTCGTTGGTGGCCCGCTCCAGGGTCTGGGACACAGAGAGGTCGTCCTCAAAGTTATAGAGGCGCAGCGTGGCTGTCTCCGTGTGCTGGCCGATGAGGATCAACAGGTCATTGACGATGTCCTGATAGCTCTCCGCCCGCAGCGTTCCGGCAGCCTCGCTCTCCCAGAACTTGCTGACGTGGGGCTCCACGGTGCTGTACTCCCGTTCCAGCAGGGAGGCGCATCCCGTCAGCAGCAGGCACACAGCCGCCGTCAGCGTCAGAAACCGTATTTTCACAGGATCCGCCCCCCTTCTCAAAGGTACCCATGGACTTTACAATCCCAAGTCCTCGTCCACCAGGATCACTTCCATCTCCATATCCATGATGGCAGTCCACAGCACTGCCAGGCCGCAGCAGATCCGGTCGGGGCTCTTGCAGTCGTAGCACCGGTCTCCCTTGATGGCGCAGGGCGTCTTTCTTCCCAGGCGCTGGGCGTTCTTGGGGGCCGCGATGTTCCGGGCCCGCCACAGGGCCTCGTCATAGGTGGGAGCCAGCTTGTTGCGGCCGATGACGAAATACACCTTCTCATGGCCGTACAGGGTGGAAGCAATCCGGTTGCCGTAGCCGTCGATGTTCAAGATCTCGCCTGTCTCCGCCAGGCCATTGGCGGAAGTGATGTACACCTGGGCAGAAGCAGAGCGTACCCGGTCTCCCGCCCCGTTGACCCAGTGCCAGTATACGGTATTGTGTGCGGACAGGCGCTCATAGACACCCAGTTCCTGCAGAGTCAGGGATCCGCCCAGGCCCACGGTCTTTCCGTCCACAGCGCCGTCCAGATAGTCGGCAGCCTCCGCCCCGGTGGCAAAGGTCTTCACCTGAAACCCCCGCTCCCGCAGGCTTTTCTCCACATTCGCAAAATCCGCCATGTCAGATTTCCTCCTTCTGATAGTCACCGAAACCCTCGCCCAGCACATCGTGGGCGTCACACACAATCATAAACGCGCCGGGATCGATCTCGTGAACGGTCTTCTTCACCTGGACGATGGCCTTTTGCTTAAAGGCCACCATCAAAATCTGTTTTTCCCGCCCGGTGTAGGCGCCCTGCCCCCGCAGCAGCGTCACGCCCATGTCCAGCTCCCCCAGCAGGTGCCGGGACAGCTCCTCCCAGCGGTCGGAGATGATGTAGGCCACCTTGGAGGTATCCAGGCCATAGAGTACCGTATCCATGACCCGGGTGGCCACAAAGATGCCTACGGCACCGTAGAGGGCGGCCTCCACCCGGCCGAACACCGCCGCCGCCAGTGCCAGCACAATGAAGTCCGGCACCAGCATCAGCTTGCCCATGGGCAGCCAGGGAAGCTTGAGCTTCAGAAGCCGGGCCACCACGTCGGTGCCGCCGGTGGTGGCGCCCTGGGAAAAGACGATGCCCAGGCCCACACCCATCAGCGCTCCGCCGCACAGGCAGGAGAGCATGGGGTCCATGGGGGCGAAGGGATAGAGGGCGGCAATCACATCGATGGCCACCGAGCTCACCGCCATGGAAAAGAGGGACGAGGCCAGCAGGTGGAATCCGATGAACTTCCACCCCGCAAGAAACAGCGGCACGTTCAGCAAAAAGGACAGCACGCCCACGGAGAGGGCCGGGACTACGGCGTTGATGACCTGTGCCAGGCCCGTCACGCCGCCCATGGCCACCTGGTTGGGGGCGAAGAACCAGTCGAAAGCCAGGGCGAAAATCACCGACCCCAGCGCCACCAGAGCGTAGCTGCGGATGGTTTGTCTCATGATCCCTCCTTAATCCAGCAGGCCCATCTGCCGCTCCTCCGTATCCTCCTGGCGCAGCAGGGCACCGGCTGCGGGAATGGCCCGAACCCGGTAACGGCTGTGGTTGGAGATGGGGGTCTCCTCTACCGGCCGGACGTCACAGAGATGATACTTGGGCTTCAGGGTCATCACCGCCACTCCCTGGGTGGTACGGGTGGTCTTGGGAGAGAGCAGTGCGGTCTGGAACAGCAGGCACCGGGGCTCCGTGGAGTACACCGCCAGTTCCTGCTCGGCATCCAGACGCAGAATCTTCACCAGGGGGCTCTTGTCCGAGTAAGCGCCGGTGAGCTTGCGGCGGTTGGAGGTGGTCTGGTAAGCCTTGAGCTCCACCCGGGCCACCTTGCCGTTTTCAAAGAAGAACAGCAGGGTTCCGGCGTAGTCCGCACCGGGCAGCACCGCCCACACCACGCTCTCCCCGGCATCCATGCCCAGCTTGGCGGGGAGGTAATCTCCCAGCACGCTGGCCTTGGAATCGTCGAACTCGCTCAGGCGGGTCTTGTACACCTGGCACTTGTCGGTAAAGAACATGATCTCCGCAGCGCTGGTAGTCTCGAAGCTCTGGCTGGGGCCGTCCCCCTCCTTGTACTTCTGCTCGCTGCTCATGCGCAGGGACGCCGGGGTGATCTTCTTGAGATAGCCTTCCCTGGAGAGGAACACGTGGACGGGATACTCCTCCACCTCCGTCTCCTCCTGGTAGACCGGGAGGTCGTCGCCGTAGACGATGGTGGTGCGCCGGGGCTCACCGTACTTCTTGGCCACGGCACAGAGCTCATCCACCAGGATCTTCTTCACCCGGCGGGGATCATTCAACGTATCCTCCAGATCGGCGATCTCATCCTGGAGGGCGGCGGTCTCATTGACCCGCTTTAAGATATACTCCTTGTTGATGTTGCGCAGCTTGATCTCCGCCACATACTCCGCCTGGATCTGGTCGATGCCGAAGCCGATCATCAGATTGGGGATGACCTCGGATTCCTCCTCTGTCTCCCGGATGATCTTGATGGCCTTGTCGATGTCCAGCAGGATTCGCTTGAGGCCCTTCAAAAGGTGCAGCTTGTCCTGCTTCTTTTTCATGACGAAGTACACCCGCCGCCGCACGGACTCCGTGCGCCAGGCAGTCCACTCCTCCAGAAGTTCCCGCACGCCCAGCACTTTGGGGGCGCCGGCGATCAGGACATTGAAGTTGCAGGCGAAGGAATCCTCCAGCGGGGTGAGCTTGAAGAGCTTGGCCATGAGCTTGTCCGGGTCCGTGCCCCGTTTGAGGTCAATGGCCAGCTTCAATCCGGAGAGGTCCGTCTCATCCCGCATGTCGGCGATCTCCTTGGCGCGTCCGGCCTTGATGAGCTCCGCCACCTTGTCCAAAATGGCCTCCACCGTGGTAGAGTAGGGGATCTCATAGATCTCAATGAGGTTCTCGCTTTTCAGATAGCGGTATTTGGCCCGCACCCGGACGCTGCCCCGGCCCGTCTCATAGATCTCACTCAGGGCTGCCGGATCCGCCAGCAGCTCTCCCCCGGTGGGGAAGTCCGGCGCCAGCAGCGTCTGCGTCAGGTCACACTGGGGATTTTTCAGATAGGCCACGGTGGTATCGCAGACCTCTTTGAGATTGAAGCCGCAGAACTGGGAGGCCATGCCCACGGCGATGCCGCTATTGGCGCTCACCAGAATATTGGGGAAGGTGGTGGGCAGCAGGGCTGGCTCCTTCATGGTATTGTCGTAGTTGTCCACGAAGTCCACGGTATCGGAGTCGATATCCCGGAAGAGCTCCGCGCAGATGGCGGTGAGCTTGGCCTCCGTATAACGGGGGGCGGCGCAGGACATGTCCCGGGAATAGCTTTTGCCGAAGTTGCCCTTGGAGTCCACAAAGGGGGTCAGCAGGGCACCGTAGCCCTTGGAAAGGCGCACCATGGTATCGTAGATGGCGGCATCGCCGTGGGGGTTCAATCGCATGGTCTGGCCCACGATGTTGGCGGACTTGGTCCGAGCCCCCGTCAAAAGCCCCATCTTGTACATGGTGTAGAGGAGCTTTCTGTGGGAGGGCTTGAAGCCGTCGATCTCCGGGATGGCCCGGGAGACGATGACGCTCATGGCGTAGGGCATATAGTTGAGTTCCAGCGTGTCGGTGATGGGCTGTTCCACCACCGCCGCATGGAGCCCCATGACGTTGGGATTATTTACTTTTGGCCGGTTTTCCTCCGGCTGCTTCTTTTTTGGCATGGTCAAATATTCCTTCGCTGATGTTTTCCGGGAAGGGGGAGTGCCCCCTTCCCGCAGTGTGCTTAGGCTGCCGGCGTCACCTGGGTGGAAGCGGCAGAGCTCTCGCTCAGCATATTCTCCGCATCACCCAGCTCCACAACCGTGCTGCCGGCAGGAGGCGCGGTCTGAGGCTGATCTGTGGTCTCCCGGATGGTCTCCGTCAGGTCATACTGAACATCCATCAGATCGCCCAGGGTCAAAGAGAGGTTCAGCGCCACATGATGGCCGGAGAGCTCCATATTGCCCTCCAGGGAGGCGGAATCCCCGTCCAGATAGGCCTCCTGGAAGGCCACCTCCAAAGCGGCGGCCAGGCTGCCGTCCTGGCGGACTGTCAGATCCAGACCCAGGGTCTTGAACATCTCCTCCAGCAGTCCCTTCTGCCCCAGCAGGACCTCCAGCTCCTCAATGCCGATATGGAGCTTTTGGGTCGTACCGCTGGACCGGAAGTGATCGTCGCCCAACAGCTGGGCCAATACCTGGCCGGCCATTTCCGCGTTTTCCGGAATCTGCGCAGGGGTCTGGCTGAGAAGCTCACTGCAAAGGTAGAGGATACCGCCCACGGAGTTCCCCTCCCCGGACTGGATCCGCTCCATGGTCTGGCGGGAGAGTCCCAGCGTCTCCCCCCAGATGTTGCTCAGCTCCTCCAGAGAGGACACGGCAGGCAGGGTCAGATGATACCAGTCATTGCTGCGGGCATTCAGCCCGGTCAGCTCATTGAGCTGGGCCAGGGCGGGACAGCTCAAATACAAATCTCCGGTGGTGAGGTCATACCGGGCCTCCAGGGTCAGATCTTCCAATGCCTTGCCAATGACAGCGGCCTTGAGGCTTGTGAGATATCCCTTTCTCACCATATCTCCCGAAATCACATTCCCCAGATCGCTCAAATCTGCGCGGAGCTGCAGCTCCACGGCGTGGGCGCTGGTGAGGACGCTGCCGGTGAGGGCGATATCCACCTGGGTCCGCTGGCCGGAAATCTCGTCCAGCGCATCCACGGAAAGCGTGTAGTCCAGCTGGGCCCGGTAATGCTTCTCCGGATCCCGCTCCTGCTGAAGCTGGGTCAGGGCCTTGTTGAGAATGGTGAACTGCCGGTCGATCCCGTCAATGATCTCCTGGGAATCAATCAGCACGGCGGCCCGCTCTCCGGAGTCCCAAAACACATCGTAACCCAAGGGCTCCGCAATGGCCCGAACCGGCACATAGGTGCGGCCGTTTTTGTAATAGCTGCTGCTGTCCGGGCGAACCAGCACCTGCTGGGCCTCCTGTCCGTCAGCGGCCTCAAAGGTGCAGCGCAGTGCGCCGTCCACCGGCGTCACCTGGCCGCCCAGAGCCTCCACCAGATCCCGCAGGGGCACCATGGTGTTTCCATCCCGCAGTTCCGGCGCAGCGTCGGAAAACGCCACCCGGTCTCCGTTCACCATCACGCCCACAGTCTCCGGTTCCGCCGCGTAAGCCGGCACCGTCAGCGCCAGGGCCAGCACCAGGGACAGTGCCAAGGCTATCATCTTTTTCATAGGGATCCTCCTTCTCTTTTTCTTGGGGCTCTTTCAAATGTCCATGCCTTGTCAGATCCTGCCCCGTGATTTCTCAGTTCACAGGGACCTTACGAGATGTCCGCCATCTCCTCGTCGGGGCAAAGTCCGCATGCTCCGCTTCCGCCTGCGGCGAAAGCTCCACCCGCTCCCTTGCCCCTCCTCTCCCGGCCGGACCCGCTGCGCTGGGCTCCGTCCGGGTCTTTCCATTTACGAGGCATTACGAGATGTCCGCCATCTCCAGATATTTGTAGCCGTTCTCGGCAATGTGATCCTTACGGCCCTGGAGGTTGTCGCCCAGCAGCAGGTCAAAGACCTCCGCCGTGCGCTCCACATCCTCCGGCATCACCCGGATCAATCGCCGGGTGGCGGGATTCATGGTGGTCAGCCACATCATATCCGGGTCGTTCTCGCCCAGTCCCTTGGAGCGGTCGATCTTGTACTTCTTCCCCTCCAGCTCTTTCACGATGTCGTTTTTCTCCTTGTCGGAATAGGCAAACCAGGTCTTCTCCCCGCAGTTGATCTCAAAGAGCGGCGTCTCGGCGATATACACGTATCCCTCCCGAATGAGGGTGGGCGTCAGCCGGTAGAGCATGGTCAGGATCAACGTGCGGATCTGGAAGCCGTCCACATCGCCATCGGTGCAGATGACCACCTTGTTCCACCGGAGGTTATTCAGATCAAAGGCCGCCATGTCCTTGACGTGCTTGTTCTGCACCTCCACGCCGCAGCCCAGGACCTTAATCAAATCCGTGATGATCTCACTTTTGAAGATCCGGGCGTAGTCGGCCTTCAGGCAGTTCAAGATCTTGCCCCGGACGGGCATGATGCCCTGGTACTCCGCGTCCCGGGAGAGCTTGACGCTGCCCAGAGCGGAGTCGCCCTCCACAATGTAGATCTCCCGCTTGTCGGGGTCCTTGGACCGGCAGTCCACAAACTTCTGCACCCGGTTAGCAATGTCGATATTGCCGGAGAGCTTCTTTTTGATATTGAGCCGCTGCTTCTCGGCGCTTTCCCGGCTGCGCTTGTTGATGAGCACCTGCTCGCCGATCTTCTCGGCGTCAAAGGGATTTTCAATGAAATAGATCTCCAGGTTGGACCGGAGGAACTCCGTCATGGCCTCCTGGACGAACTTGTTGGTGATGGCCTTTTTGGTCTGGTTTTCATAACTGGTCTGGGTGGAGAAGTTGTTGGACACCAGCACCAGACAGTCCTCGATATCCGCCCAGGTGACCTTGCTCTCGTTTTTCTGGTACTTGCCCTGGTCTTTGAGATACTTGTCCACTGCGGAGACGAAGGCGGACTTGGTGGCCTTTTCCGGGCTGCCGCCATGCTCCAGCCAGGAGGAGTTGTGATAGTGCTCGATGATGCTCACCTTGTTGGAAAAGCAGCACGCCACGCTGAGCTTTACCTTATACTCCGGCTTGTCCGCCCGGTCCCTGCCCTTCTTCTCCGTCTGCCAGAACACGGGGGCGGTGAGGCTCCCCTCCCCGGCCAGCTCCGTCACATAGTCGGCGATGCCGTTTTCGTAGAGAAACTCCGTGGTCTCAAACTTCCCCACCTCCGTCTCATTGCGGAAGCGGAAGGTGATGCCGGCATTCACCACCGCCTGGCGCTTCATGACGTCGGTGAAATACTCCGCCGGAATGGCGATGTCGGTGAACACGTCCAGATCCGGCAGCCAGCGGGTGCGGGTACCGGTCTTCCTGGCCTGGGACTTGGGCAGGGGGGTCTTGGTGAGGTCTCCCACGATCTCGCCCCGCTCAAAGTGGAGGCGGTACTCCGTCCCCTCCCGCCAGACGGTGACGTCCATATACCGGGAGGCATACTGGGTGGCGCAGGCACCCAGGCCGTTGAGGCCCAGGGAATACTCGTAGTTGTCCCCGTCCACATTGTTGTACTTGCCGCCGGCGTACAGCTCGCAGTACACCAGCTCCCAGTTGTACCGCTGCTCCTTTTCGTTCCAGTCCACCGGGCAGCCCCGGCCGGCATCCTCCACCTCCACGGAGCCGTCGGCATACCGGGTGACGGTGATGAGCATGCCGTGGCCCTCCCGGGCCTCATCGATGGAGTTGGACAGGATCTCAAACACCGCGTGTTCACAGCCGTCCAGCCCATCGGAGCCAAAAATGACGCCGGGCCGTTTCCGAACCCGGTCCGCGCCTTTCAGAGATGAAATGCTGTCATTTCCATAATCGTTTTTCCTGCTTGCCATCCGATCCTCCAAAACAGGCCTGAGCCTGTATCCTCATATTATATTGGGTATTGTAACACACCGGCGTCCTCTCTTTCAAGTCTCCGGCAAAAACCCCGGAGATCCCCCCAAAAGGAATGACTTTCGGGAAAATGTTATTGCGTAATTTTTCCCATAACCGGGATGTCACCTTCATAAACCGTTCATTTTTCAGGCTTTTGCACATTCTCCACACCTTTTTCCACACCGTTATGTCAACTGTAAAATCTATGAAAAACTTCCCGTTCTGTCTGGAGCTTTTCACGCAGCAAACGGGACGCACCAAAGGGCGCGTCCCGTTTGACCATTGGTATTTGTTATCGCTCACACTTCCAGAAGGCCACACTGTAGGGCGGCAATTCACTGCCGCCGCCGAAATCGTGGTCCTTCCCGGTGATGAGATCCACCGCCCGGCCGCAGCCGGCGTCAAAGTGGGCGGTATAGGGCGTCTCATCGGCATTGATGGCCACCAGTACCCGCTCGCCCTCCGTCTTCCGCTGGAAAATGGTCTGGCGGTTGGTGAGAACCAGCTCCTGAAAATCTCCCTGGCACAGGGCCCGGCTCTCCCGATGGGCCCGGGCCATGGCGGCGATGGTGTCTGTCAGGCCGTTCCACTTGGGCGCATCGAAGCAGGGGCGGAGGTTATCGTCGGTACCGGGGATCTTCACGGCCTCCTCGCCCCACTCGCTGCCGTAGTACACGCAGGGGATGCCGGGCATGCCGAACATCAGCCCGTAGAGCAGGGGCAGGTGCCGTGGATTTTGCAGGATGCTGGCAGCCCGGGTGACGTCGTGGTTATCCACGAAGCACAGAAGGTGCTTGCCCTTGTAGAGGGTCCAGGGCTCCGGCCCGAACTGGCGCTTGAGACTGTGGACGATCTCAAAGAGGTTCATGGAGTTGAGGCTGGACCAAAGGCCCTTGTAGCACTCGTAGTTGGTGCAGCTGTGGAGCATCCGGTCATTCACCCACTGGTTATAATCCCCGTGGAGGGTCTCCCCCACCAGGAAGAATTCCGGATCCAGAGAATCTGTAAAGGCCCGCAGCCGGGTGAGGAACTCCCGGTCCAGGCAGTATGCAACATCCAGCCGCAGCCCGTCGATGCCGAATACCTCCCGCCAGAACTGCACGCAGGAGAGGAGATAGTCCACCACCGCCGGGTTGCGCAGATTCAGCTTCACCAGCTCGTAGTGGCCCTCCCAACCCTCGTACCAGAAACCGTCGCCGTAGTTGGACTCCCCGTCGAAGTTGATGTGGAACCAGTCCTTATATGGCGAGTCCCACTTTTTCTCCTGTACATCCCGGAAGGCCCAGAACCCCCGGCCCACGTGGTTGAACACACCATCGATCACCACCCGGATGCCTGCCCGGTGGAGGGTATCACACACAGCGGCAAAGTCTTCGTTGGTGCCCAGGCGGCAGTCCACCTGCCGGAAATCCCGGGTATCGTAGCCGTGGGTGTCACTCTCAAAAATCGGCGAGAGGTATACGGCGTCCGCTCCCAGACGGCGGATGTGCTCCGCCCACTGCCCCACCTTGGCAATACGGTTCACGGTAACGCCGTCGTTCTCCTTGGGCGCTCCGCAAAAGCCCAGGGGATAGATCTGGTAAAAGACGCTGTTTTCTGCCCACATGGTTTTGATCCTTTCTCATCCGGCGACACCTTCCCCGGCCCGTCCGGTTTTGGGTACCGCATGTTTATCCTATCATACCCCCGTCCGGAAGAAAAGATGTTTTCCAACGCCCTTGACATCCGCCGGTTTATCTGATATCTTTTTGATATCAAAATTATACTTGGAGGGCATGGATATGGAAGAGAAACTGTTGAGCGGCCACCGCCACGGTCTGGTGGTCTTGCTGCTTGTGGTGCTGGGATACCTTCTGGCGGTAGCGGGCATCGTCATCGGAGCTGCCATGACCAGCAGCTCCCAGACCGTCATGGTCTATGAGGGCTTTTACACCACAGTGGCCCCCTCCACCGGCACGATCTTTACGGGCGTTGCCCTGATCGTGGTATCCGTCCTGTGGATCCTGCTGGGATGGATCCTCCTGTGCGGACTGAAGGTCCTCAAGCCTCAGGAGGCACTGGTGCTGACCCTTTTCGGCAAGTACATCGGCACCCTCAAGGGCGAGGGCTTCTATTTTGTGAACCCTTTCTGCTCCGCCGTGAATCCGGCGGCCAAGACCCGGCTCAAACAAAGCGGTGATGTGGACGGCGGCAATCACGGTGGTGCCAGCATCGCCATCAACGGCACCGGCAGCGTCAATCTGGCGGAGGCCGCGGGCAAGCGGATCTCCCTGAAGATCATGACCCTCAACAACAACCGGCAGAAGATCAACGACTGCCTGGGCAATCCTGTGGAGATCGGCATTGCCGTCATGTGGCGGGTGACAGACACCGCCAAGGCGGTGTTCAACGTGGACAACTACAAGGAATACCTCTCCCTCCAGTGCGACAGCGCCCTGCGCAACATCGTGCGGATTTACCCCTATGACGTGGCTCCCAACGTGGATACCACCGGTGACGGCGTGGCCGATGAGGGCAGCCTCCGGGGCTCCAGTGAAGTGGTGGCGGCCCGCATCAAGGAGGAGATCCAGAGTAAGGTGTCCGAAGCCGGTCTGGAGATCATCGAGGCCCGGATCACCTATCTGGCCTACGCCCCGGAGATCGCCGCGGTGATGCTCCAGCGCCAGCAGGCCAGCGCCATTATCGACGCCCGGAAGATGATCGTGGACGGCGCTGTGGGCATGGTGGAAATGGCCCTGGAGCGCCTGGGCGAAAACCAAGTGGTGGAACTGGATGAGGAGCGCAAGGCAGCCATGGTCTCCAACCTCCTGGTGGTGCTGTGCGGCAATCGGGACGCCCAGCCGGTGGTCAACTCCGGCAGCCTCTACTGATATGGCCGACGGCAAGAAGCAGATCCCGCTGCGCCTCTCCCCCAAGCTGTACGCCGCCATTGCAGCCTGGGCCGAGGACGATTTCCGCTCGGTGAACGGGCAGATCGAGTACCTGCTCACCGAGTGCGTCCGCCAGCGGAAGAAAAACGGAAGATACGTCTCCGACGAAATCGACGTACCGCCGGAGCTGGACATCTCCTAACATGTGATAAGGAGGGCCTCCCTGATGGGAGGCCCTCCTTACTATTCCGTATACGAAAAAGCAGCGCCGTATCACACGGTGATGAGCTCGGGATTCTCCACAAGTTCCTTCAGATCCGAGAGGATCCGGCCCACTTCCAGGCCGTCGAACACCCGGTGGTCAAAGGTCAGGAACATGTTCATCATGGAGCGGATGGCAGGCTGGTCGTCCACCACGGCCATCTTCTTGACAGAACGGCCGAAGCCGATGATGGCCACCTGAGGCGGATTGATGATGGGGGTAGACCAGTCGATGGGGAACATGCCCACGTTGGAGATGGTGAAGGTGCCGCCGCTCTGGTCGTCTCCGGCCAGGCGCTTATCCCGGGCCTTGTCCGCCAGCTCCTTCATGGCGTTGTGCAGCTCCACCAGGCTCATGCGCTGGGCGTTCTTCACCACCGGTACCATGAGGCCCGCCTCAGCCGCAACGGCCACAGACAGGTTCACGGCAGAGTGGACGAACAGCGTCTTGCCATCGAAGGTGGCGTTGGCGGTGGGATGCTTTTGGAGCATCTTCACCGTGGCCATGGCCAGCAAATCGTTGACGGTGACCTTGCAGCCCAGGAAGTCCTGCTTGGCCAGGAGCTTCTGCCGGTAGGCCAAAAGGTCCGTCACATCCACCTCCACAGCGGCGGTGCACTGGGCCATCTGCTGGAGGCTGTTGTACATGTTCTTGGCAATGGCCTTGCGGATGCCGGTCATGGAGATCTCCGTCACCTTGTCCTCCACCGTCTGGACGGCTGCGGGAGCCGCAGCGGGAGCGGCGGCAGGTGCGGACTTGGCCTGTTCCAGATAATCCTTCACGTCCTGGGCGATGATGCGGCCCTTGGGGCCGGTGCCCCGCAGGGCGGTGAGGGGGATCTGATGCTGCTTTGCCATCTTCCGGGCCAGGCCGGTGATGCGC
>UMIY01002389.1_pt1 | contig 56740 bp, 49 predicted proteins | sample 1965921 | NCBI WGS metagenome assembly UMIY01 (sample SAMEA4836134, study PRJEB28245) | human gut metagenome | biome: gut microbiome; material: fecal sample | place: Denmark | collected 2008
TGGTTATAATCAATAGTATCAAATTTATTCTTAAGCATTATTTTTACATCATTCAGGTTACAGCTGTCATCTTGCGTAATGAATCGGGAATCAATGAGCCTTGCTCTAAGATGAGTTAGATTTACAGGGGACCCCTTGCTCATATAAAAAATATAATCATATAAATCTCTTCCTTTGACTCTATTCTCCCAATTTCTACATATTACAGCATGTATTTTACCAGCAAACAAGGAGGCCTCATCATACATGTTTATTTCGTAAGGGGCTGGAAGGAGTCGGTACTTTTTTTCATATGATGCTCCTTCAGGAGGTGCTGTATCGATTTCAAATTTAATTTTAATAGCCTTGTTTCTTGGCACACCTTCTGAAATGCCAGAATCATTGTAAAAAAGCAACAGGTGCTCCTTGGTATTTCCTTTTAAGAATGCGGATTGTATTGCTGTATCTTTTTTTTTCTTTTTTGTTTCTACGGATAGATTAAGTCCATAGGATGAAACCTCTTTTTCAATAGCGGTAACCCATTCTGATAAATCAAATGATTCATCTCTTTCTATTAAGGAAAAATCGAGGTCTTCCGAAAATCTATCAAGTCCATAAAACATTCTTAAAGCGGTACCGCCGTAAAATGCAGCCTTTTTAAAAAAACCACCACGACTTAAGCCGCATAGTGTGATCTCTTGCAATATCTCTTTCAGAGCATTCACTCTGTCATAATCTGAATTTAGTTCATATCTTGATAGCATTTGCGTAATGACTGTATTCATAGTCTATTAATCTCCCTCTTGTAGATTTTATATAATAGGCTTACATTTGTTGAATGGTAGGCTGTAGAAATCTCTTGCAGTATATTCTCGTCGAAATTTCGAATTTCATCGATATCAATTCTTAGGTCGTCAACTATCATGACTCTGAGTTCTTTCTGGCTAGAGGCAACTTTCATGCTATATAACTTGTCACATAGAGCCTTTTCTTTTGTCGCAATTTGAAAGGTATAATCTCCTTCTGTTTCGAGCGTAATTCCTATTGGATAGACCTTTGCAGGAACATCTCTATAAATAAAGCTGCCAAAGCAAGTATCATACATACGTTTTTTCTTTTTATTGAATGTCGCAGAAGTATAAACATGTACTGATTCTGGAATCATTCCGTAATACGACAGTGCAAATTCAAATGACAAATAGGAGGGGCCATATATACTACCTGCAAGAAGATATCCCGGTGTTTTTGAGTTTGTTTCATAAATACCTCGGATAATTGGTGTATATATTCCTTCTCTGACTAGTCGACCAAGCTTTGTCTTAGGATTTTTGTATTCGCTTAACTCTTCCATAATCATAGAATGCGTTTTTATCATAATTTCACCTCTTAGTATTATTTTACGATACTTTCCGGTGAATTTCAAGCAAAAATAAATTTAAAAAGTGACCAAATATTGCAGATGAAAGGTTGTCCGCAAGGGTCTAGCGATATTTGCCAACACTTTTAAATGAGAAAAATGCGAAAATGCAGATAGCAATTACAGGTCGATGTGAACTACCCATTCTCTAAAGCAGGTGGGCTTCCTGCTTCAAAATGTAAATATATAAAAAAACGTCAACTCATTTCTTACAAAATAGAGTTCGACGCTTTTTCGTTTGGTGGAAGTGGCGAGAGTTGAACTCGCGTCCGAAAAGATATTCACAAGGCTTTCTCCGAGCTAAGATCTTCAAAAAACTTCATCTGCCCACTCCTGAAGATCAAAGATAAGAACAGACTAGCTAGTAATACGATCCATGGCTACCTAGCACTTACCGGAAAGCTTCCTGCATATTTTGATACCTTAAAGAGACCTACAGGAAAATCTCTAAAGGCACGCGGGCTGAACTACGCAGCCATTGCGAAATTATTATTATTTTTAGCGTTTATATTTAAACGGCCACTTTTAACGTAGACTTGGCGACTACGGCTCGCTTACCTAGCTTCAACCTCCCCGTCGAAACCATTTCACCCCCATGTAGCATATGTATATTTTAGCACAGCAGGGCATCTGTTACAAGGGGTTGAGGGGATTTGCTAGACAAAAACCATAAAATATAGTACAATGTACTAAAAATAAAGGAGGCGGAAAGCATGGCTTTTTCAATCAGACTTAGCGAGAAAGAACGAAAACTAGCAACGAGTTATTCGCGATTACACGGGATTACTTTAGGCGAAGCATTCAAGCAAGCACTCTTCGAACGCATCGAAGATGAATATGATGTACAGATAGCACAAGAAGCCCTGAACGACTGGAAAAGAGACGGTTATAAAACTCGTCCCATTGATGAATTGTGGGAAGAGTGTGAGTTATGAAATGGCATATTGAAACAACTAAAGTATTTGATAAAGAATTTAAGAAGCTCGACCACTACACTCAACTAATCATTAAAGGTTGGATTACTAAAAACCTTATGAAAACAGATAATCCGCGCAGTTACGACAAAGCATTAACAGGCAATCTCGCTGGATTGTGTCGATATCGCATTGGTGACTATCGCCTTATAGCCAAAATCAAAGACGATAAATTTACTATCTTGACTATTTCGATTGGGCACAGACGTGACATGTACCGCTGAGCACGAGAGTTCACGTTAAAAGACTGCTTGACATATAAAAAATCCACGGATATAATCGATTGTATGACAAATGTATGACCCATTGTGTGGTGTAAAGGTGGTGAATTTTATGAGTAATATTATAAGTGTTAGAGTAAATGAGACGGAAAAAGAAATCCTGAAAAAAGCATCAACCCTGTATGGCTGTGCTATATCCTCGCTTATGAAAAAACTTGTTTTTGAAAAACTCGAGGAAGAATATGATCTAAGGGTAATCGAAGAATATGAAAAAGAAAAAGCCGATGGAACTCTTGAATTGTTTGATTTTGATGAGACAGTTGAGGAACTGAAAATATGAAAAGATACTCGTTTCTTTTGTCAAAAAGGGCAAGAAAGGAATTGGCAAAATTAGATAAATCCGTGCAAGTTGTAATTGTGTCATGGATTCAAAAGAATATAAAAGGCACATCAAACCCGAGGCTGCATGGGAAACCCTTAGCTGGCAACAAAAAAGGCTACTGGAGATACAGGATTGGTAATTATAGAATCGTTGCAGAAATAAAAGATGAAGAGCTTGTCATAATTGCGATAACCATTGCAAGCAGAAGCGAAGTATATAAATAAAAGGTAGTATATCAAAAAATATTTTGGTCTACTGCCTTTAACCTACATCAACAATTCCTCCTCTCCTCTATAAGCGGAGTGAAGATATCACAATGCAGAAGATGTAACAATGCAAATGTTTGTAAAAAATTGTTAAAAAATATACAAAAAATATTGATTTTTCGGAAAAATCAAACTAAAATATTTTCAATAAAAATTTATAAAACAAAAGGGGCAAGAGAAAGCCCCAAAAGGAGGAAAGATGGCAAGGTTTACATTACCAAGAGATATTTACCATGGAAAGGGAGCTTTGGAGGCTCTAAAATCGTTTGAAGGTAAGAAAGCGATGATTTGCGTTGGCGGTGGCTCGATGAAGAGATTTGGCTTCCTCGACAGAGCGGAGGCGTATCTGAAAGAGGCAGGAATGGAAGTCGAAATTTTTGAGGGCATAGAGCCTGACCCGTCGGTTGAAACAGTGCTGAGAGGTGCTGAAGCTATGCAGAAATTCGAGCCAGACTGGATTGTCGCTATAGGCGGTGGCTCACCAATCGATGCGGCTAAGGCAATGTGGATTAAATACGAATATCCCGATATTTCTTTTGAGGATATGTGCAAGGTTTTCGGGCTTCCAAAGCTGAGAAAAAAAGCTCACTTCTGTGCAGTTTCATCAACATCGGGAACGGCAACTGAGGTTACTGCTTTTTCAATCATTACAAACTACGATGACGGAATCAAGTATCCGATTGCGGACTTTGAAATTACACCTGACGTTGCTATCGTAGACCCTGAGCTCGCTGAGACCATGCCAAAAAAACTCGTTGCACAGACTGGCATGGATGCGCTTACTCACGCCGTTGAAGCCTATGTTTCTACTGCAAACTGCGAATATACGGACCCGCTTGCTATACACGCTATTGAGATGATACAAAACGATTTGGTAGACTCATATAATGGCGACATGGCGAAAAGACACGCAATGCACGACGCACAATGTCTTGCTGGAATGGCTTTCTCGAATGCTCTTCTTGGGATTGTCCATTCAATGGCGCACAAAACAGGAGCGGCGTTTGCGGACTACGGTGCTCATATCGTTCACGGTGCAGCAAATGCAATGTATTTGCCAAAGGTAATCGCATACAATGCTAAGGATGAAACGGCAAAAAAACGCTATGCTGTAATTGCTGACTATATGCACCTTGGAGGAAATAGCGATGATGAAAAGGTGGATTTGTTGATTAAATTCTGCCGAGATATGAATGATAAGCTTGATATTCCACATTCAATCAATCACTATGGCAAGGATGGACTTCCTGCTGAAGAAGGCTTTGTTCCTGAGGATGTATTCCTAGAAAGATTGCCTGAAATAGCAAAGAATGCTATAGCTGATGCTTGCACAGGTTCAAACCCTAGAATCCCTACTCAGGAGGAAATGGAGAAGCTACTAAAAGCGGTTTACTACGATACTGAAATAGATTTCTAGGTCACATATTAGGGTTAATGGCGGGTATAGAATCTTTTGGTTCTCTACCCGTTTTTATGTGCCTTTAATGTAAAATAATCAAGGAGTTTTGGAAAAATAAAATAGATTAAGTGCCAAAAATTTTGCGGCAACATACATAATGTGATATAATAATAAAAAATAGATTTTGCATGGCGTGGTGAATTTGTTTTTTCGCAAGCGGAAATATTTTGTTGCAAACATATATTACAACATTGAAATATAAATACTTTGATTGGATAAGCGAAAATAAACTGTAGAATGCTCGGAGGGAAGACACTTATGAGCTCAAATAAAATTAGTGCAAAAAAACTTGCACTAATAAGAGATAAGTTGGAAAAAGATGATTACATAAACATCATAGAAACACTTGTTAAAATGGTAGATGAGGGTGTTTATATTGTTGACAGCGACGGGAAAGGCCTTTTCTACAATGAGGCTATGGCAAAGATAGAAGATGTTCATGTTAACGACGTTTTGGGCAAGGAATTTCAGGATGCTTTCCCTGGCGTCGAACTAAAGGACAGCACACTGTTTAGGGCTCTCAAGAAGATGGAAAGTAGCAAGAAAAGCCAGCAAAGCTATGTCAATTTGAGAGGCAAAAAGGTTTCGACAAACAATATGACGATGCCTGTTTTTAGCAACGGCAAAACAGTTGCTGCGCTTGAGATTGCCAAGGATATATCCAAATTTGAGGAGATGAGCAATACGATTCAGGACCTTAGACAAAAGGAGCGTGGCGGTCGAAGTGTGGATGAAAGTCGAAAAGCTAAGCCGAAAATGAAGCATTATCATTTTAGCGATATAATCGGGCAGAATGCTCAGTTCATTCAGACGATAAGCCTTGCAAAAAGGGCGGCTGAGAACAGCGCTACCGTCTTTATTTACGGTGAAACGGGGACAGGAAAGGAGCTTCTTGCGCAGAGCATACACTATGACGGTGCAAGGCGAGATTCGCCATTTTTGGCACAAAACTGTGCGGCTATGCCTGAGACGCTACTTGAAGGAATTTTGTTCGGGACTGCAAAGGGCGGATTTACGGGGGCGGTTGACAGAGCAGGGCTTTTTGAGCAGGCTAATGGTGGCACGCTTCTGCTTGATGAAATAAGCGCCATGCCGTATGAGCTTCAGAGTAAGCTGCTCCGAGTTTTGCAGGAGGAGTATATAAGGCGTGTAGGTGGAACCGAGGAAATCCCAATCGATGTGCATATTATTGCAACTGTGAACGAGCCCCCAGAGGAGCTTATGGCGGCGGGCAAGTTAAGGAAGGACCTTTATTACAGATTGAATGTTGTAAACATAAACTTGCCGCCGCTAAGGGAGCGGAAGGATGATATTCCGCTCCTAGTCGACAGCTTTCTTGATAAGCACTGCAAGCGCTTCGGCAAGGAGCTGTGGATGGTTTCCGATGACGTCATCAAGACTCTGAAATCATATAACTATCCCGGAAACATCAGGGAACTAGAAAACATCATAATGCAATCGGTCGCGCTTGCAGGAAATGAGCATGTGCTTACAAGAAAGCTTCTTCATATGCCCGCAAGCATACGCCAAATAGGCGATGTTGCGGGCCAGTGGGACGGCAGTGAGCCCCTTGATATATACCTTGATAACATCGAAAAAGAATTGATAAGGAGAACGATGATTGAAGAAGGCGGTGTGATTACAAGAGCTGCCGACAAACTGCATATCAAGAGGCAGACTCTACAGCACAAGCTCAAGAAGTATAAAATGAATCAAAGATAAATTTTCCACATTATAATATTGCAAGCATCAACATGCGGTTCATAGTGTTAATGTGTAGATAAAATTCGTCAGAAGATATAAACAAAGCGAAAGCAATATCTAAATATGCAAATATTTTTGCGATAAATAGCAAAATTATTTGCAGAAGCTTTGCGAAATTGCTTTAAAAAAATAAATCTTAATGCATTTAAATAACTTTATTGTGATGAAACCAGCATTAAACTTGTTTCAACAAACAATTGTTGGAGTAGATGTTGTTATAAAATCACAAAAGAGGATTGAAATAAAATTTTCAAACTAATGTTTTGCATAAATATAATAATTGTGGCTTTATGGCATGATACTTGCTATAAATATATGCAGTATGTCTTTTGACAAGGACAAGCTGTTAATGTGCGGAAGTCGACCGTCTAGTTTTAAAAATCTAAGGCGTGTTGTATCTGCTAAAATTATTTCTATAAAAGGAAAAGGAGATTTAAAGATGAAGAATGTAAAAGTAATTCTTTGGGGACTCGGTGCAATGGGTGGTGGAATCGGCAAGATGCTCACCAAGAAAACAGGCGTAGATATTGTTGGTGCTATTGATATAGGCGACAAGATTGGTAAGAGCCTTTATGACGTAGTTCCTGGTATAGAAAGAGGCGATAGAGAGGACGTTATCGTTGGAACTCCTGAAGATGTTATCAAGAAGGGTGCAGCTGACATTGTTGTAGTTTGCACTAACTCATTCACTAAGGATGTGTTTGACAAGCTTGTTTTCGTAATGGAAAGAGGAATCAACGTTATCACATCTGCTGAAGAGATGGCTTATCCTCAGGCACAGGAACCTGAACTTGCTAAGAAGCTTGACGAGTGCGCTAAGAAGAATGGCGTTTCTGTTCTAGGAACTGGAATTAACCCAGGCCTAATCATGGACCTTCTTGTAGTTCTTTGGACTGGTGCTTGCGAATCAGTTGACCACATCGTATCAAGAAGGGTTAATAGCTTGTCACCATTCGGACCAGCTGTAATGGAAGAACAGGGAATCGGAATGGAAGTTGCTGAATTTGAGAAGAGAAAAGCTGAAGGAACTATGGCAGGACACGTTGGTTTTGCTGAATCTGTAGGCATGATTGCTGAAGCTCTTGGATGGAATTTGACTGATTTCAAGCAGGACATGGAACCAATCGTTACAGATGTTGACAGAAAATCTCCTTATGGATTTGCAGCTAAAGGTCAAGTTGCTGGTGTTGCAATGAAGGGCTGGGGATATGTTGACGGCGAAATGAAGATTGAAATGGATCACCCACAGCAGATCGAACCTGAACAGGTTGGAATCCACACTGGTGACTATGTTGAAATCAAGGGCAACCCTCCTGTAAACATGGCTAACACTCCTGAAATCGAGGGCGGAATTGGTACAATGGCAATGATTATGAACTGCATACCACACGTAATCAACGCTAGACCAGGTCTAAGAACTATGCTTGATATTCCAGTACCTAGAGCAATCATGGGCGACATGAGAAACATGATTGAAGAGGATTGCAAGCTCGTAAAATAGTTTTGTGATTAAGCATTGTCGATGCGATTTTTAGGTGTTGGGCGTAGATTAGGGTCCAGACTCTCAAAAAATCGTATCGACGTGCAAAATATTTTGTTGAAATAACATGTACGTTATAGCCAATAGAGATTAGATAAGGAGAATGAAATGGCAAAAAAAGGTGATTGGGTGAGGATTCATCGAGTTGTCCTTAAGGCTGATGATAGAACTGCCAAGATTCCTGATGATACGCAGAGATGCGACCTTGAGATGTGGACAAAGGGATTTTTGCAGGCTGATGCTGAGATCGGAGACGAGGTTACTGTAATTACTGCATCAAATAGAGAAGAACATGGGGAGCTAATTGAGGTTGACCCATATTATACACATAGCTACGGAAAATTTGTTCCTGAAATTATTCAGATAGACAAACAATTACGTGAGATCATGGATTTTGGAGGTGACAAATAATGACATTAGCTAAAGACTATGATTCCGTAATGGGAAGATCTAACGATATAATGAAGGAAGCTCTCGGTCTTGACTATAATGATTTTGAAAAGGGCGGAGTTAAGTTTGACTACGAAGCTTTGATGAAATCAACAGGATACACTCTTGATGAGGTTGCAAAGATTCAGGCTAGAACAGCAGTTGGTAATACGCCTCTTATCGAGCTTAGAAATCTTTCAAAGCTGACAAGAAAGTATGCTAAACCAGGCTTCGGGGCAAGAATTTTCGCAAAGGATGAGGCTGCAAATGCTTCAGGTAGCTTTAAGGCAAGAAGAGCTGCTTGTGCCGTTGCACACGCAAAGAAGCTAGGTTACAAGGGTGTAATCGCTGCAACTTCCGGTAACTACGGAGCTGCTGTTGCTTCTCAGGCTGCTATGCAAGGGCTTGAATGCATAATAGTACAGGAATGCTATGACTCAAGGGGAATAGGACAACCTGAAATCGTTGAAAAAGCAAGGAAATGCGAGGCATATGGAGCAGAGGTTATCCAGCTAACAGTTGGACCTGAACTTTTCTACACATTCCTATCTGTTCTTGAAGATACAAAATTCTTCAATGCATCGCTTTATTCTCCATTCGGAATTGCAGGCGTTGAAACACTAGGATATGAGATAGCAACTCAGTGTCGTGAACTCCTTGGCAAGGATCCTGACATGGTAATTTGCACTAATGCTGGTGGCGGAATGATGACAGGAACCGCAAGAGGACTAATCAAGGCAGGCGCTGTTGACACTAAGCTTGTTGCAGCATCTATTGATTTGACTGGACTTCACATGGCTTCAGACGAACAATTTAATAAAAAATCATGCACAACAGGACATACAGGATTTGGTGTACCTTACGCAACAGACCCTGACCACTCAGATGTTCCAAGAAGTGCTGCAAGACCTCTAAGATATATGGATGAATATGTAACAGTTACACAGGGCGAAGTTATGTATATGACAGAAGCTCTTGCAAACCTTGAAGGTATTGAGAGGGGACCTGCTGGAAACACTGCACTTGCAGCTGCATTTTCTTTAGCTAGAGAATTGCCAGAGGATGCTGTAATTGTAATCAGTGAAACTGAGTACACAGGTGCTGGTAAACACATTCAGCCACAGCTTGCATTTGCTCGTGAAAACGGCATTGAAATCAAATTTGGAAACCCACAAGAAGAAGATAAGCCGGGTGTAAACATTGTTTTACCTAAGGATCCAAGCTTTGTACAGCACAAAGTAGCTGACGTCAACCACTTTAGAAACAGACTTATCAACAAGGCTGTTAAGAAGGCTGGCGTTGACCCTAAGCAACTTAAGGCTGATGACATTGAATTTCTGGCAGCTGAAACTAAGACTGACGAAGCATTCGTAAAGAAAGCATTAGGTCTGTAATAAGGATTTGCTAAAATTAATTATAAGGAGATAGAAGAATGAAAAGAGAAGACGATTTTCAAGAAAGGCGTAAGCACATCGCCAATCTTACCGACCAAGAGCTATATGACCGCTTTTGGGAGCTTACAGCTCAGGTTGTAGATCCTCTGCTTGAGATGGGAAGAAAGAATACTACACCATCTGTTGAGAGAGCTGTTCTTTTGAGAATGGGAATTTCTTCCCTTGAAACTCAGAAGATAGTTGAAGGATGCATGGACAAAGGGCTGATGGGAAAAGGTGCCGGACACTGCGTTTATAAGCTTTCAAAAGAACTCGGAATCTCAATTCCTGAAGCAGGAACAATGCTTGCTGAGGGAAAGGGCTGGGATACCGTTGCAGCGGCTTTCAAAGGAGGTAAGAAGTAATGGCAGATATGATTCTTAAGAGAAATGAGAAGATTAATGTCAGAGAAATCCTTAAAGATCTCGACAAATATGAACCGAGAAGAAGAGGCTGGCATTGGAGAGAACCTGCTCCAAATCTCAAAATGTACGAATTTACTTACAAGGATGTTTCAAAACCTCTTAAAAACTATGTAGGGCTTCCACCTGCAAAGTTCTTTGATAACATCGACCCACAACCGCTCCCTGTTATTACAACAGAGATTGCATCAGGTCGTTTCGAGGATGACATTAGAAGAATGAGAATGACTGCATGGCACGGTGCTGACCATATAATGGTTATCAGACACATGGGTCAGTCTCATATTGACGGATTGATGGAAGGAACTCCACAGGGTATCGGTGGTGTACCTATCACAAGAAAGCAAGTTAGGGCACAGAGAAAAGCTCTTGACCTAATTGAAGATGAAGTTGGTAGACCAATCAACTATCACTCTTATGTTTCTGGAGTTGCAGGACCTGACGTAGCAGTAATGTTTGCCGAAGAAGGTATCAACGGTGCTCACCAGGACCCTCAGTACAACGTACTTTACAGGGATATCAACTGCGTAAGGTCTTTTGTTGACGCTTGCGAATCAAAGAAGGTTATGGCATGGGCTGAGATTCTTCAGATTGACGGTGCACATAATGCTAACGCAACAGCAAGAGAAGCATGGAAGGTAATGCCTGAGCTAATCGTTCAGCACGCTATCAACTCTCTATTCTCAGAGAAGGTTGGTATCAAGCCAGAAAACATCAGCTTGTCAACAGTACCTCCAACAGCAACTCCTGCACCATGTATGTACTATGACCTTCCATACGCTGTAGCACTTAGAGATTTCTGCGACAGATATAAGATGAGAGCACAGCAGAACACCAAGTACATCTGTTCATCAGTAAGAGAAGCTACTGTAACTCACGTAATGAACATGGTAATTTCAAAGCTGACAAGAGCTGACATTCAGTCAACAATTACACCAGACGAAGGAAGAAACGTTCCTTGGCACATCTACAACGTTGAAGCATGTGATAACGCAAAACAGGCTCTTATCGCAATGGACGGCATGATGGAGATGGTAGAGCTTAAGAAGGATGGTCCACTTCCTGAAACAGTTAGAGACCTAAAGGAGAGAGCTACTTTGTTCATGGAAGAAATCATCGAGGTTGGTGGATACTTCCAGGCAGTACAGGAAGGGTTCTTTGTAGACTCAGCTAAATATCCTGCTAGAAATGGCGACGGTATCGCAAGAAAGATTGAGGGCGGTATCGGTTATGGATTCATCTTTGAAAGAGATGAGGACTATATGGCTCCTGTAACAGCTCACTATGGCTACAATAATGTTGAGCAGTATGGTGGAGATCCTGAAAATCCTTCAGCACTCATTGGTGGATGTACATTTGAAGATAGAAGCAAGATTGTTTACATTGACGAGCTTGACGAGGATAATGTAAACGCAAGACTTGAAAAGGTTGCTAAATATCATGACGGTAATGCTATTATTCCTGAGGTTGAATGGTGCGGAGACGGAATTATTCTTCTCACTATGATGGTTCCTTCAGAAAGAAGAATGGCAGAAGCTGTTGCACTTGAGATTGGTAAGAAGCTAGGTCTTGAACACTGCGAGGTAACATCTAAGGAAATCATGCAGGATGCAGAGGGTACAAGAATTGAGATGAAGGGCAAGGTTCCGTTCGATGTTGATCCTTCAACACTTGTTATTCCTCCAGAACCATTCAGACTTGACGATGCTACATTGTTCAAGGAAATTGAGGAACATCCTGTAAGAGTTGTTTGCGGAACAGTTGGTGAGGACGAGCACTCAGTAGGTCTTCGTGAAATCATCAACATCAAGCACGGCGGAATCGAGAAATGGGGCGTTGAGGTTCACTATCTTGGAACTTCAGTTCCTGTTGAAAAACTTGTTGACGCAGCTGTCGAGCTTGATGCTGACGCAATACTCGCTTCAACAATCATATCTCACGATAACGTTCACTACAAGAACATGAAGAGAATCAATGAGCTTGCAATAGAAAAAGGTATCAGGGATAAGGTTATGATTGCAGCAGGTGGAACACAGGTTGTACCTGAAGAAGCAGTTAAGACCGGTATCGACCAAGGCTTCGGAAGAGATTCTCACGGTATCGATGTTGCAACCTTCCTAGTTGAAGAGGGCAGAAGACGTCGTGGAGAAAAGACTTTCGAGCAGATTCAGAGAGAGAAGGAAGCTGAGGAGCAGGCATAAATTTCTAAACGCGGGCATTTTAACAAATGTCTGACAAAATAAGAGGATGCTAACCCATAGCATATAATTACAAAACAGTCGTTTTCGGAGCGAAATGCTTCGGATGCGGCTGTTTTGTGTATAAAAGAACATAAGAAATAACAAATTTTGCAAATGCTTCTTTTAAAAATGTCTATAAAATGATAAAATCATAGATAGTAAATATATCAATGATACAAGATTTTATTATATAAATGTTTTGGAGGTAAAAGATATGTATGATATTGTGAATACAGGAGATAATTCGCCTTTAACAATATTGATAGCTTTGGGTGTAGTGGCGGTCGTTGCACTTGCTGTTTTGCTCATTAAAAGAAAGAAGTAAGGAGCTGGAAATATGAAAGTAGATGTACTTGTAGCTGAAATCGGTTCAACCACGACGGTAGTCAACGCTTTTAAGGATCTTGATACGGATAACCCTGAATTCTGGGGACAGGGGCAGGCGCCTACCTCGGTTCTTGAGGGTGATGTTAGAATAGGTCTTCAAGGTGCTATTGATGATATGTGCAAGACTAAGGGCATTGATAATATTGAATATGATATGATGCTTGCTACATCATCGGCAGCGGGCGGACTAAAGATGACTGTGCATGGTCTTGTTTACGATATGACGGCAAAGGCTGCGAAGGAAGCTGCCCTTGGAGCCGGAGGTATTTTGCACTATGTTACCGCCGGTAAGTTGAGGAGGACTGATCTCAAAAAAATAAAAGAAGTAAATCCCAATCTGATTTTGATTGCCGGTGGAGTTGACTACGGGGAAAGAGATACTGCTATTTATAATGCCGAGATGGTCAGATCGCTCGGGCTTAAGACGCCGATAGTTTATGCTGGGAATGTTGAAAATCAGGAAGAGATGGAGTTGATTTTCGATGAGGAAAGCGGGCAGGAGCTTTACAACATCGAGAATGTTTATCCTAAGATTGACACGCTAAATGTTGAGCCTTGCAGGAGAATTATACAGGACGCCTTTGAGAAGCACATAATACACGCCCCAGGTATGGAACATGTTAGAGATATGGTGACGGGGCCAATAATACCAACGCCGGGAGCCGTAATGGAATGCACCAAGCTTTTGTATGAGAATATAGGGGATTTGATTGTGCTTGATGTCGGCGGAGCTACTACTGACCTTCATTCCGTTGCGAGTGAATCGGATCAAGTTGAAAGAATTCTTATCGCACCTGAACCAAAGGCTAAGAGAACTGTTGAGGGTGACCTTGGAGTTTATGTAAATAGGATGAAGGTTATAGAATCCATCGGCGAAGAAAAACTTCGTGAAGAATGTGAGGAGATGGGTATTGATCTTGATAAAACTCTCGAATCTTATGTTGCGATTCCGAAAAACGAAGATGAAATTAAGCTTGTCGAGCGTCTAACCAAGGAAGCCGTAATCAAGGCTGTTGAAAGACACGCAGGCAAGATAAGGTATATCTACGGACCTAGCGGTAGGAGCACTGTTGCAGAGGGTAAGGATTTGACTCAGGTTAGATGGATCATTGGAACAGGCGGAGCTCTAACAAGACTTCCAAATCGCGTGCACATAATGGAAGAAATTGCAAAACACAACGAAAGTGGAATGCTTTTGTTCCCTTCGAAGCACGCAAAAATCCTAGTTGATAATATGTACATCATGTCATCGCTGGGTGTTTTGAGCATGACACACAGAGAGGGTGCTATCAAGCTTCTTGAGCAGACTCTTGGGATTAGTTTTGAGGGCAAAGCACCGAAAAATGACGAGGAGCCTATTTATATCAGAGAACTCTGGAGAGAGGAAGAAGAAGCCAAGGAAAAAGAGGCTCAGAAACAAAAAGAAATCAAGGCAATGGAAGCCATGGGATATGACATGAGCGACTACAAGGGTGATATTGAGGTTTGCTCAATTAAGAAAAATGCAATGAAAAAGCAAAAGGAGAATAAGTGATGTATCCAAGATTAGTCATTGATATTAAGAAACTGGAAGATAACGTTAAAACGCTTGCAGCGATAACAACGGATGATGGCAATTGCTCGCTCATGATAGTGACAAAGGGCCTTTGTGCCGACCTTGAAATGGTGAAAATGCTCGCAGGAAGACCAGAAGTGGATTTTGTTGCAGACTCTAGGCTTAAGAACATCAAAAGTTACAGCAAATTAGTGCAAGACGCTGGTAAGAAAACTGTCTTGATCAGGATTCCTATGCTAAGTGAAGTAGACGAGTTAGTTAAATATGTAGATGTTTGCTTCAATTCAGAAATGGAGACCGTTAGGGCAATAGATAAGGCCGCAGCAAAAGAGGGTAAGGTTCAGGATGTCCTGATGATGATTGACCTGGGCGACCTAAGAGAGGGTATTTTCTTTGAGAATGAGGATGAGATCCTTGAAGATGCCTTGGAAATCAAGGAAATGAAGAATGTAAACCTTTACGGCATAGGAGTTAACCTAACTTGCTATGGAGCTATAATTCCGAAGAATGAGAATCTTTCGAAACTAGTTGAAATTGCTAGGAAGATTGAAAACAAAACAGGTTTGAAGCTTGAAATGGTTTCTGGAGGAAATTCAAGTTCAATCTATCTAATAGAAAGTGACAGGATGCCTAGAATTGGAAGAATGCCAAAAGATGAGAAGATGCCTGAAGGAATTAATAACTTAAGGCTTGGGGAAGCATTCCTCCTAGGAAACGATACGGCATACGAAACTGAGATTCCAAATACTCACCACGATGCGATTAAGCTTCAGGCGCAGATTGTTGAGATGAAGGAAAAACCATCACTACCTATTGGCGAGGTTGGCGTTGATGCTTTCGGTGAGAAGCCTTACTATGAGGACAAGGGCATCATGAAGAGGGCAATCATTGCAATCGGCAAGCATGATACGGATCTTGGCTCAATGACACCTGTTGATGACAGAATCGAAATAATGGGAGGAAGCTCAGACCACATTATTCTAGATTTGACAGCATGCAATGATGATTATAAATTAGGAGATATTGTCGAGTTCACTGTTGGATATGGTGGAATGCTGAAACTCGCAACATCACCTTATGTTGATAGGGTTTATGTGAAGTAGAAGATTTTTATTACTCCAGAAATCCGAAAAATTATAACAAAAGAACGGTAGATTTAATGCTCTTAAACAATTACAACAATCAAAGGCCGCTTTTATGAAAGAACATAGGAGCGGCTTATATAATTTTGTATTGGATTACTTGTGGGGGGATGTAAAATAATTTTAGAAGATAACTCTGCTAAATCGTTAAGAGGAATCGAGGTGTATGATATGAAAAAGAAGAATGTTTTGTTATGCATCTGCTCGATAATTACATGTATTCTTTTGATATGCATAATGTATGTGTTAATGCAGTGGGTTGAGAGCGTATATCATGAAAATCATGGGCTAAGATATTTAAACTTGACAAAAATATTGGGATATGGGAATATTGTACCTATAATCATAGGACTTGTTTGTGTAGCAAGGTATTCAGTAATGTCAAAAGCAAAGAGTATCACCGAAATTACAAGGTTCCTTAAAACACTCGAAAAAATATTCTATATACAGGCAGGATATACTTTTCTTTCGGTAAATATAGTCGGCTTTTTAGAAAATGTAGGACCATTACCTGTTTTCATTTTGGAGTTTACGGTTATATTCATCTGTTTGACTATTGCGTTAATTTTCAACATTATATCTGATTCGTTTAAGGCGATAAGATAAGATGTTTTCTTGCAAATGCAAATACAATGTTGTAAAATTGTTTCAAGGAAAGAGGTGATTTTATGGCTAAGACAGCAAATTTATACGCACGTATAGAGCCAGACTTAAAAGAACAAGCAGAGCAAATATTAAACGCTATAGGCTTACCGCCATCAAGTGCTATTACTATGTTTTATAAACAGGTGGTTATGCAGCAGGGTCTTCCTTTTGATGCAAGATTAAATTATAGAAAACCAATGGATATATCTTCGATGACGAAGAATGAATTTTATTCTGAATTGGAAAAAGGTTATCAAGATGCCGTCGCTGGAAGGACAAAGCCGATAGATGAAGTATTCGAATCTTTAGAAAAGGAATCTAAAAACAGTATTAAACGAAGAGAGATATCAGGATAAATGATAAGTTTGTATAACTGCAGATTAGATCTGCTATTACATTTGCTCAATAATAGGTGCTTAGCCGTCATATATCTTATTGTAAACAAGTTAAAATCGCTATAAAGATTTAATTTTTAGTCTTTATAGCGATTTTTCAACTTTTTTTGTCCTATAAGTTAATTTTTATCAATATATTTTGGCATTGAAATCTTGTTGTACTGCAAGCCAACTATTTTGTTAAAAACTCAGAATCACAATGGGATTACAGACCAAGCTTAGCAAGTAGAGCATCCTTTGGAAGAGCACCTACTACATTCGCCTTTTTTTGACCTTCTTCAAATAAGAAGATTGCAGGAATGGTCATTATCCCGTATTCCATTGCAAGTTCCTGGTTTTCATCAACATTAACCTTGCAAACTTTAACAGCCCCATCTTTTTCCTTAGCAATCTCATCAAGAGTTGGAGCAAGGTTTACGCAGTGGCCGCACCAAGGTGCCCAGAAGTCAACAATTGTAGGCACTTTGCTTTCTAGAACTTCCTGTTTAAAATTATCTTTGTTAACATTTACTATCATATTCATTCTCCTTTTATATTAAAATTTATTAGTGAATTTGGTTATACTAATAATATTTTAGTATCTAATTAAGTTTTACTTGAGGCGTTATCCGAAGTCTTATTTAAAGTATTGTCTAAGGCATTGTTTAAAGTGTTATTTAAGATTTTCGAGCGATTTTTTCTCTTGAATAGCTGTAAGTGCCTGTTGTGACATGCCTATAATGTGTTCAGGTAATGCCTTAATCTCATCTTTTGTTAGAGCATCCGTATAGATTGGCTCTAGGAATTCTACCGTGATTGGCGCACCAATATTAGTTTTCAGGTATCCTTGATTTTCATAATACAGATAAGTGCCGTCTATAACTATTGGCACTATAGGTGCACCCGTGTGTCCGCCTGTAGCAAGCTTAAATGCTGCTCGCTTGTAATCGCCCATCAAGGGTCCTTTACTTCTTGTTCCCTCGGGAAAAATAACAATGGAATCGCCTAATTTTAGTTTTTTCCAGCATTCCTTAAATACTCTCAAAGAGCTTCGAGGATTGCCTCTTTCGATAAAGAATCCGCCGACGGACTCAATCCATTTTCCAACATATGGAACATTGCGCATTTCAGCTTTGGCAATAAATCCAGTCTGCTTATCTTCAAGGGCATATAATATCGCTACAACATCAAGATACCCCTGATGATTTGAAATAAACACACATCCCTTATCCTCGGGAATATTATTCCTTCCGATGACATCAATATCAAGCTTAAAATCTGAAACGATTTGTTTGATGAGAGGCTTATTATGTGTACCTATATACTCTCTTAACTCTTCAGGTGTCGCAGTATCTCTAAGCTCATCAATGCTTTTTCGATATTTTTCCATACTACCAAGCTGTTTAAAAATCCTTATTGCATTAATCGGTCGCATGAAGATTGCAGATATTTTCATTATGCCTATTTCCTTTCAACTACACGTATAATATACCACAAAATAGATGGAAAAAAACATAAACAAAGTGTATAATAGGACAGAAAGGAGCGAATAAGCGAATATGAGGCTAAAAAAATTGACACACAAAAGCATCTCTATGGCTATTGCAATTATTGCGGTTATACAGTGTATAGTGGTGATTTGGCTGTATCTGGAGTCGTTTAGCGAGGATATAAGTTTTTCGGCTTTCCTGGCAATTTTACTCATACCAGTAGCCATTGAAGCGGCCGTTATTTGTTGGCTTCTTGAGAGGAGGAAGATAGATGATAATAGTAAACACACCAGATCTTAAAGGCAGAGAGTACGAAGAAATTGAACTAGTTGCAGGTTCAATAGTTTTGAGCAAGCACATTGGAAAGGATTTCATGGCAGGGCTTAAGACTATAGTCGGCGGAGAAGTTGAAGGCTATACCGAGATGTTGATAGACGCTAGAACTCAGGCTCTTGAAAGAATGAAAAATCGTGCTAAGCAGCTTGAGGCAGATGCAATCATAAATGTTAGGTTTGCATCATCTGCTATAATGGAATCGGCGGCCGAGGTTGTAGCTTACGGCACAGCAGTTAAATTTAAGTAGAAATTGAAGAATAAGTTTATTGAAGATTAAGCTAGATGAAGAATTTACAAAATAACAGTACATCGCTTAATTGCGATATATCGAGAAAAATTAGAATTAGCCTTGCATTTGCAGGGCTTATATTGTTTATATTTGTTGCTTGGCAAATGATGGATGCCAAGCGAGGCCCAACGGCATTTGATGATGCGATAAGATTTAAGTTTTATGATATGCGAAGTGGCGGCTTGACAACGGTCGTTAAGGCGGTAACATATTTTGGCAACTGGCAGACAACGATTATCATAGCTGGGATTTTAATTTTGTACAAAAAAACACAGATGAAGCTTGGTGTTCCAGCGGCAATAATGGCAACGATATCGGTTACAACGTACACAATTTTAAAACCACTTTTTAATAGACCAAGGCCTGACAGAGCACTTTGGCTTGTTGTGCAACACGATGCGTCTTTTCCATCAGGGCACTCACTGAATTGTTTGGTTTTCTATGGGACGATTTTTTATCTTATATTTACTGGATTTTATGGAACAAAATATCGCACTCCGATTCTAGTTTTTCTAGCTGTTCTAATATTTTCAATAGGCATATCTCGCATATATCTAGGAGTTCATTATCCGACAGATATAATTGGAGGATGGTCTTTGGGAATATTTTTGCTTATGTTATTTTCTTTTTGGGTAGATAAAAATAGTATAGCAAGTACTCGGATTGATGAGTAATGCTTTGAAACAGGGCTACCGCAATCCCGCTGGTTTTAGACGGTAGGTTAAGGTAGCCGAAATGGACTGACCAGTCAAATTAGAAATATGTTGAGTGTTAAATATAGAAATAAATTGATCATCCATATTTTTTAGATGGATAATTCCTTACTGGCTATAAGGGATATTAACCATAAATATATTGTAGTAGGAAAGGAGATTTTATGATTGCTAAATCAATTGTTGATGCAATAGGGAAGACGCCTCTTATGAGGCTTGATAGATATGCTAAAGTTAAAGGTCTTGATGGTGCGAATATTTTTGGGAAGCTGGAGGCTTTGAACCCAACGGGTAGCGTAAAGGCGAGGGCGGCAGCATATATGCTGAAGGACGCCCGCGATGCGGGCGTCCTAAATGCCGGTGGTACGGTGATTGAGCCGACCTCAGGAAACACCGGCATCGCCCTCGCCGCAATGGCAACAGCCATGGGTTATAAAACCATTATGGTAATGCCAGAATCAATGAGCAAAGAGCGCAGAGCCATGATAAGCGCATATGGAGCTGAGGTTGTACTGACTCCAGCTTCAGAAGGAATGCAGGGCACTTTAGACAAAACTACTGAGCTATTAGAAGAAATGAATGCTAAAGAAAAGGGGAGCGCATTTTCTCCTGGACAGTTTGAGAATCATGCAAATAGCCTTTCTCATTATGAAACTACAGGTCCTGAGATATGGGAAGATTTGAATGGAAATATAGATATTTTGGTTGCTGGCTTTGGAACTTGCGGTACGATAGCAGGTACTGGCAGGTTTTTGAAAGAAAAAAATCCTGATGTAAAAATCATTGCCGTTGAACCTAAGAGTTCTCCGCTTGTAACCGAAGGTAAGGCGGGACCTCATAAGCTACAAGGGATAGGAGCTAATTTCATTCCTAAGCTTATGAGTGATGATGTACAAAAAAATATTATTGACGAAGTGATATGCATATCTGACGAAGATGCTATCTCTGCCACTGGTATTTTGTCGAAAACTGAAGGATATCTTGCAGGAATCTCATCCGGAGCTGCTTTGGTGGCTGCCGAGCAAATAGCTTCGAGGACAGAAAACAAGGGTAAAAACATAGTTGTAATATTGCCCGACGGAGGCGATAGATATATGTCAATGGGACTGTATGAGTAAGACATGTTATGTCAATGGAACTGTATGAGTAAGACGTATTTTGTTGACACAGAAACGTTTGTAGCTATGGGGATGATTTGTTAGCAGAGCATGTTTTAATGGAATAACCATATATTGTTTGAATTTAATTGATTTTAATGGATAAAGACGGGTATATATGTTCATGACGGCAAAAGATTGTCGTTATGAAGGGCTGTTTTGCTTGAAAGTCTAAAGGGTTTTTAGTAGAATAGTAAATATATAGTAGCCAAGGTGATTTGGCATATTTTTAGAAGGAGGACTATGTTATGAAGAAGTATGAATGTGGAGCATGTGGATATATTTATGACCCGGCAAAGGGCGATCCTGACAATGGAATTGCACCTGGAACAGCTTTTGAGGATTTACCAGATGATTGGAAATGTCCTTTGTGTGGCATGGCAAAATCTGTTTTTGAGCCTGTTGAGGAATAGTTTGATATGAGTAACGTAATTTTTAAATTTAGTTACGGACTTTTTATTCTATCTGCAAGGGATGGTGATAAGGACGGTGGATGCATTATAAATACTGCCATGCAGGCAACGGCTGAACCGTTCAAGGTGTCCATTACATTAAATAAACTGAATTACACTCATGACTTGATTAAGAAAACAGGGAAATTCAATGTTTCTTTCCTAAGTGAGGATGCTGATTTTGATTTATTCAAGACTTTTGGATTCCAAAGTGGTCGAGATGTCGATAAGTTCGAAGGCTTTGACGGCTGTGAGCGTGCTGAAAATGGCATTTTTTATGTAACAAAAGGCACGAATGCGATGGTTTCTGTGGATGTTGAGCAGACGCTTGACATAGGTACTCACACAATTTTCGTGGGAACTGTTACTGAAGAAAAGGATTTGACTGATAAAGCTTCGTGCACTTACAACTATTATCAGAATTCTATCAAGCCTAAGCCTGCTGCTCAAAAATCAGAAGCTGGTTCGGAAGACGCTTCAGGTGATAAGTGGGTTTGCACAATTTGTAACTACATTTACGACCCTGAGAAGGGTGATCCTGAGCATGGCATACCTGCTGGGACAAAGTTTGAGGATATTCCTGCTGATTGGGTTTGTCCAATTTGCAAGCACGGCAAGGAAGTTTTTAAGAAACTGTAGAGTGTCAGGCTGAAATCTGAGGCTTATAGCTTTCTAGGACAAAAAGTTTATAAAACCGCTGTAAAGATTGATTTTTGGTCGTTGCAGCGGTTTTGTGTATCCAAAAAGTTATCGGAGAAACCCAAAAACTATTTGGATACCCTTATTTTAGTAGTTCATCAATATTTCGTTTTGAATACAAAAGTCTACGAACTTCCATAGTGTCGTCAATGACTACATAAAAAACAGAAAAATTTCGAACATTAATTCTGTAGTAAGGATGCCTGTAAGTCATCTTCAAATAACGGAAGAAAAGTTAATTTATAAGTTTGTTTGTTCATCTATTCTGCTCCTAGCTTTATCAAAGATATCAGATTTAGAAAGACGAATAGAAGATTGTGCCGCGAAAGCGTCGGCTTCATCAAGCTTTCGTTCAACATCATCTATAAGAGCAGAGTATTGTTCAACGCTCATAAGTACCATTGTTCCATAACCATTTTTAGTGAGGAACACTGGAGCATTTGAACCTATAACAGTTTCTTCAATTTCTGGGAATTTGTTTCTTAAGTCAGAAACTGGACGTATATTAATCATAGTATCAGCCTCCTTTTCTATCAAGATAATATCATAACTTTATCTTGATTGCAATAGGCGGGTGCGGCATGAATCTCTAACACAGGGGTATCTGAATCTCTAAACATAGGGTCGAAATAAAGCTATAAAAATCTATTCCTTTGTGAACGGGCGTGGGGTTTCATGCACAAAAAGCGAGGTTCAACTAGGGTATTAAAGAATTTAAAAATAAGGAGTGACGATTTGGCTTAAAAGTGTAACAAATAACAAAAAATAACAAAAAAATTACGGTCATTTTTAGAAAAACTAAATGCTAACCGTAATTTAAACATAATTTGAAAATTAAAAAAATGTATTGTTAGATATTTGCCTTATTATTTCCACAGTTTTTCAGGATAGAGCCCTTTGTCTTTCATTGATTGCAGTGCAGCAGTCACCATAGGCTTGTCTTCCTTATATGTCATACCGTACCATCTGTCCTTTGAGGATAAAACCTTAACTTTTGCGGAGCCGTCTGTTATCATCTTGTCGACTACAAAAGGCAAGAAATATTCAGCTTTTAACGGATCGGCTTTAAGCGATTTCTCTAGAAAAGCAGGGAAATTATCAATCATAGCTTGCATGAAAGATTGGGTGAAGCCCCAGAAATTCATTGAAACTATGGTGTCTGCTGAGAGTGGGATCCAGTTACCTGTTTCAGCGTCCTCATATGCAATGATTGAATCTCCAGTAGAGTTCACGCTTGAATCCCCATACGAACTCTCACATTTATCTGGGCGTCGCATTATTTTTGTTCGCTCAACGATATCATTCAAATAGCCGCTATCGCTTATTTGGCAAACGCCACGAGCGACGTGACCAGATTCTGACAGGGTATTTGGAAGCATGTAGCCAACCATAGCGAAGTCAGATATTTTGTCGTCTTGAGGAACCTCGTGTGAAATTTCGGAAGCACGAGAGTTATTGCCAGAACCTTTTGATGTCAATCCGTCTTTATCAGAATGATTTTTTGCTGATGAAACCTCCGATGAAGCCACCGATGAAAGAAAGTCATAAATCTGCACAAATGCGCTAGGTCCGTAATAATCATCTGCATTTATAACTGCGAAAGGCCCCTTGACGATATTTCGGCACGCCATAACTGCGTGGCAGGTGCCCCAAGGCTTTGTACGACCCTCAGGAACCTCAAAACCACGAGGCAAATCCGAGAGCTCTTGATACGCATAGTGTATGTTGAGGTGTTTGCCAGCACGGCCTTTTAAGAGATTGTCAAATGCTTCACGGTGCTCCCTCCTTATTATGAAGACAACGTCCTCAAAACCTGCCATCATCGCATCGTAAAGTGAGAAGTCGAGAAGGATTTCGCCCTCAGGTGTTACAGGATCAACCTGCTTCAAGCCACCGTAGCGGCTTCCCATGCCCGCAGCCATTATTATTAGAGCAGGTTTTGTTATCTCGTTAATTTTGTTTTGTGTAGAATTCATATATGTGTGAGATCTCCTTTATATTGAATATTATTTAAACTTATCGCTATTATCCTTATTGCTATTGCTTTTTTTCATATTTTCACTTGCGACCGAAAGCATGAGCTTGATTCTGTTGAACTGGTTCACCTCAGAAGCAGAAGCGTCGAAGTCAATCGGCACGATATTTATATCATCATATCTTTCTCGAATCGTCTTAATAACGCCCTTGCCTGTAATGTGGTTAGGCAGACATCCAAAAGGCTGAACACAGATAATATTTTTAACCCCGTGTTCAATAAGATCAATCATTTCGCCCGTCAGCAGCCACCCCTCGCCATATTGATTAGAAAGACTCACAAAACGCTCAGCCCTGTCAGCTATTTTGTTGATATGCTCAGGGGCGGTGTACTTGGAAGCTTGGAGCTCATTGCGCACGATTTTTCTGTAGTATTCAAAGTATTTTATGAGAGCGGCACAAAATAGTTCAGGCAGCAAGGAACCCGAAAGCTCTTGGCGTTTGTACTCCGGATTTTTGAATGAATACAAAAGAAAATCAGTCAGGTCGGAGATTACAGCTTCGGCACCCTCCTGCTCAAGCTTTTCTATGAGGAAGTTGTTGGCCTGAGGCAGATATTTTACAAGAATTTCTCCGACTATCCCAACCTTAGGCTTCTTTTCGTCTGTAACATCAACCGATGAAAAATCCTCGATTATGGTTTTTACATTTTTTGTGAAAGTCTTGCGAGAGAAATCTGTAGAGTTCTTTAAAATCTCAATCCACTTGTCCTTGAGCGTGTTGCACGTCCCCTTAACCTTTTCGTATGGTCTTGTAGCGCATAGGCATCTTTGAATCAAATCGCCGTATTGAAGGCTGATTATAAGCCTTTTGGCAAGCTCCATGAGCTTTTTCTTAGGAATATTAAAGCCTGGATGCTTTTCTATGCCCTGAAAAGAAAGAGCAATCACTGGAACATGACCATAGCCTGCATCCTTTAGAGCCTTCCTTATAAGGCCCACGTAGTTTGAAGCGCGGCAAGCTCCGCCAGTCTGAGAGATTAGCAGTGAAAGATTGTCCGTGTCGTATTTTCCACTTTTGACAGCCTCGATGAACTGCCCTACAACAAACATCGACGGGTAGCAAGCGTCGTTATTTACGTATTTAAGACCCAACTGAATAACATCGGGACTTATATCGTCTAGGATTTGAAGATTAAATCCTAAGTCATTCAGAAGTCCGGAAATTAGTGCAAAATGAATCGGGGACATCTGAGGCATCAAAATAGTGTGTTTTTTGCGGTCTTCCTCTGTAAACAGAACTGGTCCGTTGATTTCACTCTCTTTTGCCTTACTTCTGGAGCGATTTTCAACGGTTTCTATCAGTGAACGCATCCTGATTTTAACTGCTCCTAGGTTGCTCACTTCATCGATTTTTAGCAAGGTGTGAATTTTTCCATAATGCTGCAAAATATCGTGAACCTGGTCAGTCGTTATCGCATCAAGCCCGCAACCGAACGAATTGAGCTGAACAAGACCGATATCTTTTTTGTCAGCCACATATTCAGCAGCGCGATAGAGCCTTGCGTGATAAGTCCACTGGTCCAAGACTCTGAGGGGGTTTTCCACGTCAAATTTTTGCGGGATTGCATCTAAAGTTAGAACTCCAAGCCCTAGGGATGTTATTAGTTCAGGGATTCCGTGGTTAATTTCTTTATCTAGGTGGTAAGGTCTGCCGCACAAAATAACGGCTTTCTGGTTATTTTTCTTTAATTCAGAAAGCGCCTTTTGTCCACGATTTCGCATTTCCGCCTTGAATTCATCCAGTGCAAAAAAACCGTTTTTGCAAGCCTTTTCGATTTCAATTTTTTGGATTCTAGGAAAGATTTCGTTAAGGCGTCTTGGGAGCTTCCTTCTATCGTTTAGTGATAGAAACGGATTAAGGAATTGAAGCTCATCAATCTCCATATTATTTTTGATAACCTCGGGATACCCACATACTACAGGGCAATTAAGGTTGTTTGTTTGCTTCTTAAAATTCTTTTGTTCATAGAAAATGGAAGGATAGAATATAAAATCGATATTCTCCTCCTTTGAACGTTTTTTCCTGATAAGATTTTCGATATGTCCATGAACAAGCTTTGCAGGATAGCAGGCAGTTTCTGAGGGAATAGTTTCAATTCCGTCCTCATAGGTGTTTCTTGTAGTTTCGTCTGAAAGTATGACCCTAAACCCAAGTGTAGTAAAAAACTGATGCCAAAACGGATAATTTTCGTAGATGTTTAGAACTCTAGGGATTCCAACAATGCCTCGCTTTGCTTGTCCTACAGTGAGGATTTCTCGATTGAATAGAAGCTCGTACTTTTCCGCAAACATATTAGGCAGGCTGTTTTCGCTACCAGCTGTTCCGTCGCTTATATTGCTACCACGTTCGCAGCGGTTGCCGGTGATATAGCGTTTTCCATTTGGGAAAATATTAATTTTGAGTCTACAGTTGTTGCTGCATCTGCCACAGTTTGCGTCGATGCTTTTGTATGTAAAGCTTTCGAGTTCTTCATACGACAAAATAGAGGATTTGACAGTACCAGCTTCATTAGGGCTTGTAGTGTCCGTGCCTTGGCAATCTGCAATTCTTATGCCAATAGAGGCTTCATGATGCTCTGCGGTTTGCAAAGTGTTAGTATTGTGAATTTCTTTGCGACCCGCATTATTGTTAGTGTTGCGGTTCGCAAGTTCCGTGCCATTGTTGTTCGCATTGCGGCCCGCAAGCTCCGTGCGATTGTTGTTCGTATTACGGCCCGCAAGCTCCGTGCCATTGTTGGCTCCTTGGTAGTTTTCAATGCCCGAGGCAGGGCTGGTGATCTGGTGGTCAGCAAATCCTGTGCGGATGCCGCCGTCGGCCTCTTTCGAATCTGCAATTCCCATGCCATTCTCAGGCGTCTGGATTTTTTTAAGTTGGTTTTGAGCTCGTCTTTTTGCAATTAGTGCAATTCCGAAGGCGCCCATTAGTCCTGAAATCACCGGACGCGTTACTTCCCTGCCTGTCAAATTTTCGAATGCTTTAAGTACAGCGTCCGAGAGGAAGGTGCCGCCCTGGACTACGATGTGCTCGCCAAGGTCGTCTGTGTTCCTGATTTTGATAACCTTCTGGATGGCATTCTTGATTACGGAATATGCAAGACCTGCGGCGATGTCTGCTGGGTCGGCTCCTTCCTTCTGGGCTTGCTTCACGTTCGAGTTCATGAAGACCGTACAGCGCGAGCCCAGATCGACCGGCCTGTTTGCGCTTAGGGCCAGCTCCGCAAACTGGGCGGCCGAGAGACCTATGCTTTTCGAAAAGGTCTCAAGGAAGGAGCCACAGCCGGAACTGCAAGCCTCGTTAAGCAGAATAGAATTGATAACACCATCCTGAATCTTCATTGACTTCATATCCTGACCACCGATGTCAATAACAAAGTCAACATCAGGATCAAAAAATTTGGCAGCCTCAAAATGAGCAACAGTCTCAACCTCACCTGTATCAAGATTAAGCGCAGCCTTAATAAAATCCTCGCCATAGCCAGTAACACCAGCATAAGCAAAGTAACTTTCTGGCGACTTGATTTTATATATATGCTTGATTTGATCGACAATTACGGAGAGAGGGTCGCCTCCGTTACTTGTGTAATGCGAATAAAGTATTTTGTTGTCCTCAGAAAGCAATACGAGCTTTGATGTGGTTGAGCCAGAGTCTATGCCAAGATACATCGGACCACTATACTTTTCAATATCCTCATATTCAACAGTGCTTTGACTATGCCTGTTGCGGAAAGCTTCAAGCTCTTCGTCGGATTCAAATAGAGGCATAAGTACATTGCTTACACTTTCTTCATCAAAATCTTTTTCGACAATCTTTTTCAGCTCACTAAACGGCATCTCTTGCTCATCCATAGATGCCATCGCAGCGCCCTTTGCGACAAATATCTCCCCATCCTCTGGAGAAATTATTTCACTTGGCGTTAACCCAAGCGTTTCGACAAATCGTTTTTTAAGCTGAGGCAAAAAATGCAGCGGGCCGCCAAGAAAGGCGACACTGCCCTTAATTGGTCTCCCGCACGCAAGGTTTGAGATGGTTTGATTTACAACCGACTGTAAAACCGAAAGTGAAATATCTTCCTTGCTCGCCCCCTGATTTATAAGAGCTTGCACATCAGTTTTTGCAAAAACACCGCAACGTGAAGCAATAGGATATATTTTGTTCGATTTTTCGGCATAATTATTAAGCCCCACAGCATCTGTTTTCAGAAGTGATGCCATCTGGTCAATAAAGGCACCTGTACCGCCGGCACAAATTGAGTTCATCCTCGACTCAACAGAGCCTGAAAAATATATAATTTTTGAATCTTCGCCGCCAAGCTCGATTGCGACGTCTGTTTGATCGATGAAAGTTGAAATTCCGTGCGATAGCGAAATAACCTCTTGAATAAAAGGTATTTGGAAGTGCTTGTTTACATAAAGTCCACCGGAGCCTGTAACGCTAACGGTTATAGGACAATCACCAAGCTGCTTATAGCAATCTCTAACAACATCCCTAACGGTTTTTTTTACGTCGGACATGTGTCTTCGATATGTTTGATACAAAACATTAAAATCTTCATCGAGTGCGACAAGCTTAACTGTCGTCGAGCCCACATCTAATCCTAAATGCACTGTCATATCGTTTCTCCTTAGGCATATATTATACACTATTTTGACGAATTTTATTTCAAATTTTGAAATATTTTGTTTGCGTTTTTAACTAATCTACAAAATATATAAGTCCCCGAATAAAAGCGAAAAGGAAGGGGGATGCAGCTCGTAAAAAGCTAATTAAAAAAGATGGATTATGTAAAATACTTGTGTAGCTTTGAAAAGATAGGAAAGGCTTGAAAATAATTGAGAAATAATACATAGTTTTAAGGTTTGGGTTTGTATTATTGTTTTGATAAAAAATGATATACAAAAATTGTATATTTTGTGATATAATAAACAAAATGGCTATACGAAGGGAGAATTATATGAACAAAAATCGAAATTCATTGATGGCAGGATTTTTAATTCCTTCTATCATTGGTATCATTTTATTCATGATACCTGTAAAGAAATCCTTCTTTGGAGCAACGGGTGAAGGCGCTAAGGACTGGACAATTATGGTAAAGATCCTCGCCGATATTATCAGTGGTGCAATTGGAAGTGTGCTACCTATTCTTTGTGTTATTATTGTTACGATTTCCGCAATTATGTCTCTTATAGCACTTGGAAAGCCTAAGTTTATCACTGAGAATCACCTGCTCAAGGATACATTTTCAACTACACCTATTTGGGTAGTTATTCGTGTTGTCGGTGCAATCTTTGCATGGCTAACTTACCTTGAAGTACAGGCAGGGGAAGAATTTAATGGTCCGATTAACTGGATTACAAATCCTGATGATGGAGGCTTCGTTCTTGGAGATCTTCTTACAACACTTGTTATTATATTTGCAATCGCAAGCTTGTTGCTTCCACTTCTTCTTGACTTCGGTCTACTTGAATTTGTAGGAGCACTTCTTACAAAGGTTATGAGACCTCTTTTCAAAATTCCAGGAAGGGCTGCTGTAGACTGCTTTACATCATGGATTGGTGATGGTACTCTTGGTGTAATGCTAACTTGTAACCAGTATGAAGGTGGTTACTATTCCACAAGAGAAGCGTCAATCATAGCTACTACATTCTCAGCTGTATCAATCACATTCAGTATTGTAGTTTTAGCTCAGGTTGACTTGATGCAATACTTTGGACCTTATTATCTCACAGTTTGTTTGATCGGTGTTGTTTGCGCAATCATATGCCCAAGAATACCACCTCTTTCACTTAAGAAAGACACATATTTGGTAGAGGGCAAGGCTATGGCGGAGTCACTTCCGGAAGGATATAAGAGTTCAGCAGACTATGGTATTCATCTTGCTCTTGACAGAGTAGCTGAGCACCAAGGCGTTGGACAGTTCATGAGCAACGGTCTTAAGAACATGGTAGGCATGTGGTTTGGAGTTATGCCTGTTGTAATGTGTATAGGAACTCTAGCACTTGCAATAGCTAACAACACAGAGATTTTCACATGGCTTGGAAAGCCTTTCTTGCCGCTTCTTAATATCCTTGATATTCCTGAAGCTGTTCACGCTTCAAAGACAATGGTAGTAGGATTCACAGACATGTTCACTCCTTCTATTATTGCAGCTGGTACAGTTAAGTCAGAAATGACAAGATTCATCATTGCAGTTATTTCCGTAACTCAGCTTATTTATCTATCTGAGGTTGGTGGACTTATCCTAGGTTCAAAGCTTCCTGTAAACATTGGAGAGCTTTTCCTACTGTTCTTAGAGAGAACTATCATCAGCCTTCTTATCGTAGCTCCTATCGCTCACTGGATTTTCTAGTCTGAGTAGGTAAGAAAACGAGATCAATTAATTAGAGATAAAGAAACTAGTTAAAGTTAATTTTTAAACCATACGATATAGCCAAATCAAAACCCCGTCTAAAAAAGTCGGGGTTTTGTGATATTGATTGCGCTATGGGAACGGTCAATTTTTTATCTATTATTGATTAGTTTACCGATTTATGATAAAATAAACTCGAAATAAAAAGGTGTAAATCCACCTAAATTATTCCAAAGAGGTAGTTATATGATAATTAAACGAGATTATTATCTAAATAAAATTATAGATAAAAAAGAAAATGGTAGGATAAAGATTATTACAGGGATAAGAAGATGTGGGAAATCATATCTGTTATTTAATTTGTACCAAGAGTACTTATTGTCTAAAGGTATCAAAGAAAATCAAATTATATCAATTGCACTCGATGAAATAGATAATCTTGAATATCGAAATCCATTTAGATTGAACAAATATATCAAGGAAAAAACAAAAAATAGAAATCAAACATACTATATTTTCATTGATGAAATTCAATTATCTATAGCAGTAAGAAATCCTTATGTGGATAGTAAAGAAGAAAATGTAACTTTTGTTGATGTGCTTCTGGGACTTATGAAGCGTAGCAATTTAGATATTTATGTAACAGGCAGTAACTCTAAAATGCTTTCATCTGATGTGTTGACACAGTTTAGAGATCGTGGTGATGAGATACATGTAAATCCTCTGTCATTTGCAGAAGTTTACGATTTGTATGAAAACAAAGATTTGGCTTTTGAGCATTATACCGTATATGGAGGTATGCCATATATCTATAGTTTAAAAAACGATGAGGAAAAGAATCAATACTTGAAGGAATTATTTAGGGAAACATATATAAAGGATATTCTTGAAAGAAATAACATACAAAATGAGAAGGAGGTACTTGAATTACTGCTTGACTTCACCTCTTCCGCCATTGGCTCACTAACTAATCCGACTAGACTTTCAAGAAGATTTTTGTCAGAGAAGCAAATAAAAATATCTTCCAATACAATTTCCAAATATCTTAGTTTATTTGAGGAGGCATATGTTATATATCATGCCAACAGATATGATGTTAAGGGTTCAAGATATTTTTCCACTCCACTAAAATATTACTTTGCAGATATAGGTCTTAGAAATGCAAGATTAAATTTCAGACAGGTGGAAGACACACACATTATGGAAAACATCATCTATAACGACTTGCTTCGTAGGGGATACAATATAGATGTCGGTGTAGTAGAACACGATTTTAAGAAAGACGGAAACAGAAGAAAGGTTCAGCTTGAGGTTGATTTTGTTATAAACAAAGGACATCAAAGGTACTATATTCAATCAGCTTTGAATGTAGACAGTACAGAGAAAAGAGAGCAAGAAACGGCATCGCTTAAGAAAATAGACGATTCATTTAAGAAGATTGTGATTGTAAGGAGGCACATTATTCCTAAACACGATAATAATGGTATCTTATACATTGGAGTAGAGGATTTTTTGCTTAATGAATCAATCATAGATTTATAAAAATATATAAAGCGGGGAAACCACATGAGGCGTAATTGCATTCAAGTAGAAATCACAGCAATACTGCACCTGGATTCCTATCAAAGAATATGCTTTTTGCTCCTGTATAAAGAGGAATACCATACGCGATTTCAACCTCTTCTGCATCAGGAGTGCCAGCCTTAACAAAATAGTCGAGTAGAACGGCAGCTCTACCTGCGGAATACATTACACGGTTGTCTATGTGATGATTAGATGCGATGCTTACAGCAGAACCTACGGCAATGCCAAGATCGGTTATATTAAATGCACAGCGACCGTGATTTTTTCTCATTTCGCCACAAGTCGGAAATCCGCACATCCCACATTCGTTTAAGCCGAACGGCTTTTGTATAGAGCCTAAAATTACAACAGCATGTGAATTGTCGATGTTATTGCCATCTCTTAAAAAGAAAGGTAGGTCGTAACTATTTGCGAGCTTGCGCATCTTTTCGGCGAGCTTTGCTTTTTCATCTCCAGTTATAATAAAGCCTCTGATGGTATCTCGACCACTACCCTTAGGAGCAGTTTTTGCAGCTGCAAGCATCAAGTCTGCGACTTCAAGAACGGCATCCTTTTCTGAATTCTTCATTTCCTTTAACATGTCAGTTTTTTACTCCTTTTCGCTTTTCACAGTTTTTCAGAACCTACTATTTTAAGTCATAGAAATATGAAATTCGCATTCACAAATAAAATCACTCTTTAATATCCCTATTATATCATCAGGACTAGAAAAAGACGATAGCAATTATTTTTTAGGGCTGTACTAAAGCTTTTTACAATATTTTGCTTGAACAGAAGTATATTTTGTGATACAATCGTATAGCTGTATAGAAATAGACGTAGAGAAATATTTCAATTATATGCAATTATGCAGAGGGTACCAGACGGCACCTGAGCAGGAAAGAGGTGAGAAACATGAAGGAAGGAATCCATCCTGATTATAAGGAATGTAAAGTAACTTGCGCATGTGGTAACAGTTTTGTTACTAAATCTACCGAGTCTGAGATTAGACTGGACGTTTGCTCAGCATGTCATCCGTTCTTTACAGGACAACAGAAATTCGTCAATCGTGGCGGACGTGTTGAAAAATTCAAGAACAAGTACCACATCGACTAATAATTTTATAATCAGACTAGTATTTAAGGACCGCAGTAGCTTGCGGTCTTTTTTTTAGGGTAATTTTATGGTATAATATTAGGCTAGGAAATTGAAAAATGTATTGGTTTATGTACAACCGAATATGATTTAGTTGATAAATAATTTAATAACAGGGAGATAGAATGTTCGATAAACTGGATTTTATTTTAGAAAAATATGAGGAGCTGTCAAAAAAGGTTAGTGTTCCGGATGTAATAGCCGATCAGCCTGTTTGGCAGAAGCACATTAAGGAAATGGGCGAGATGGAGCCTATTGTTAAAAAATATAGAGAATATAAGAGTGCAAAAGAGGGCATTGATGACGCTAAGGAAATCTTAGATTTGGAAGATGACGCTGAGCTTAAGGAAATGGCGAAGCTGGAGCTTTCGGAGCTTGAGGAAGGTATCGCAGAAATCGAGGATGAGCTTAAAGTGCTTCTTTTGCCTAAGGACCCTAACGACGAGAAAAACGTTATCCTTGAAGTCAGAGCAGGTACTGGCGGAGATGAGGCTGCTTTGTTCGGGCAGGATCTTCTCAGGATGTATTTGAGATATGCTGAGCGTAATCGCTGGAAGGCTGAGGTGCTTGAAATCAACGATACTGGTATCGGTGGAATCAAGGAAGCGGTTGTGCTTATAAAGGGTAAGGGTGCATATTCCAGACTGAAATATGAGAGTGGAACCCACCGTGTTCAGCGTGTACCTGAAACGGAATCCTCGGGGCGTATCCACACATCGGCTGCGACGGTCGCTGTTTTGCCGGAGGTTGATGATGTTGACGTTGAAGTTAATCCAAATGATGTGAGGGTTGATGTTTACAGAGCTTCAGGTAATGGCGGACAGTGTGTAAATACAACCGACTCAGCGGTTAGGCTAACCCACGAGCCGACAGGGCTTGTTGTTACGTGTCAGGACGAAAAGTCTCAGATTAAGAACAAAGAAAAGGCTTTCAAGGTATTGCGTGCTAGGCTTTATGACCTGATGATGCAGAAGCAAAATGAAGAGATTTCGGCAGAGCGTAAGAGCCAGGTTGGATCAGGTGACAGGTCTGAGCGAATAAGGACATATAATTTTCCTCAGGGCAGGGTTACTGACCACAGAATTGGGCTGACGCTTTATAAACTTGAGAATATTTTGGACGGTGAGATAGACGAAATTATCGACGCTATGACCACGCATGAGCAAGCGGAGAAAATGAAAAACTTCTAATTGCTACAAGAATGTAGTGGTCAACATGGGTTTTACCGGTTTAAATGTAACACTCAAATAATAGAAAAGTTTGAAAAATGGGTACGATTATTTTTAAGGACACAATCGAAGACATAAAAAAAGCTGGAGAGATTATAGCTGGCGGAGGCATTGTAGCTTTTCCTACCGAAACAGTTTACGGTCTTGGTGCAAATGCGCTTGATGAAGAAGCAGTTAAAAAAATTTACAAAGCAAAAGGAAGACCGAGCGATAACCCCATGATTGTTCACATATCGCAAGTAGACGATGTATATGGAATTGCTGATATTTCGAGCCGCACGATGTCTGAAAATACATTGGAAAACTTCAAAAGCTGTGCTGATGCTTTCTGGCCTGGGCCTCTTACAATGGTGCTACCTAAGAAAGAAATTGTGCCTTTGACTACTACGGGTGGACTTGACACGGTCGCGATAAGGATGCCATCGCACAAGACTGCCAAGATACTCATCGAATATTCGGGTTGCCCGATTGCGGCGCCGAGTGCAAATTTATCTGGAAAGCCAAGCCCTACCACGGCAGAACATACTCTTGATGATATGGATGGAAGAATAGATGCGATTATATTCGGAAGTGATTGTCAGGTTGGGATTGAGTCGACTGTGGTGGATATGAGAAATGACGAGCCTGTCATTCTAAGACCGGGACGCATAACTGCTGAAGATTTGTCAAATGCAATCGGTGGAAAGGTTCTAATTCATCCGTCGCTAAAGATAAGCGATTTATCACGAAAGAATGCAGATGTGTCGCAAAAGAACGAGGGCGTGTCACAAAAGAATTCAGATATATCACAAAAGAATATCGATATGACACAAAATATGGTTGCAAGATCGCCTGGGATGAAGTACAAGCACTACGCTCCAAAGGCGGAAATGCAAGTTTTCATATCCGACACAAATGACAGAGCAAAAGCCTTGGAAATGGCTGAAAAAGAGGCCAATCGCTTAAAGGCGATGGGACAAAGAGCAATCATAATCTCGTTTAAGGACGGGCTTGAGGCGGCGCACGATCTTTTTCGCAGACTGCGAGATGCGGATAAGGCTGGCTACGATGTAATCTTGGCTGTGGGTGTAAGCGATGACGAAAATGACGGGGTAGGATTTTCTGTTATGAATAGAATGCTGAAATCCGCAGGATATAATGTGAAGAAGGTATAAAATTCAAGAATAGGCGAAAAGTCACAAGAATATGAAAGGTCTGAAGAAGAACGAGCGGAGAAAAAGTCAAGAAGGTCGTGGAAGGACGATTAACAGAAAAAGTTAGAAATATATTTAAGTATCAGGAAACTCAGGAGGGGCAGTTATCAAAATGATTATAGCAATGGCAGCCGACCACGGCGGTTTTGAACTGAAAAACAAGGTAAAGGAACATCTAAGGAATAAGAAAGACGAAAATGGCGAAAACTACAAAATAGTTGACCTCGGCACAAATTCGTCAGAGTCAGTAGATTATCCGCTGTATGGCAAGATGTGTGCCGAAGCCGTGGCTAGTGGAAAAGCCCAGTTGGGACTAGTATTTTGTGGTTCTGGAATTGGAATTTCAATTGCTGCAAATAGGGTCAAGGGCGTACGCTGTGCCCTCGTGCATTCAGTAGAGCTTGCTAGACTTGCTAAAAAGCATAATAATGCGAATATGCTCGCGATGGGAGGAAGATTCACCGATCCAGATCTCGCCTTGGAAATGGTCGATGCTTGGCTGTCCGAAAAATTTGAGGGCGGAAGACACGACCGAAGAATTGCAATGCTTGAGAAATAGTCTTAATAATTTAAATTTAGCATAAAAATCTATGATTAATATTTGTCGGAGGAAGAGGAAAACTATGGGAAAAGTATATGTATTTGATCACCCGTTAATTCAACACAAAGTGTCTTTGATGAGGGACAAGAACACAACCGTTAAGGAGTTTAGAGAGCTTGCGACTGAGATATCGACATTGATGGGATATGAGGCCACTAGGAACCTGCCACTTGAGGAGGTTGAGGTTGAAACTCCTATCTGCAAGACCAAAACGATGATGCTAAAGGGTCAGGACATCGCGATTGTGCCTATTTTGAGGGCAGGTCTAGGATTTGTTGACGGAATGATGAACCTCGTGCCGAATGCAAAGATTGGACATGTTGGGCTTTATCGAGATCCTGATACTCACCTTCCTGTTGAATACTATTGTAAATTGCCCGTTGACATTGAAAATAGACAGACCTTTGTCGTTGATCCCATGCTCGCAACAGGTGGATCGGCAGTTGCAGCGATAGATTTTATCAAGCAGCGCGGAGGAACGCATATTGTGTTTATGTGCTTGATTGCGGCACCGGAGGGAATTGAAACTCTTCAGAAGGCACATCCCGACGTTGACATTTATATCGCTTGCAAAGACGAAAAACTTAATGAGAATGCATATATTGTTCCAGGTCTTGGTGATGCTGGCGATAGACTTTACGGCACAAAATAGGCTGTTCTCATGGCAAAACGGCTTGCTTCAACGGCAAATCGGCATGTAGGCACAATGGTTTTCTTCAACGGCAAAATCGGCATGTGGACACAATCGTTTGCTCCAACAACAAAATGACCAGCCACCACAAAATATTTTGTTTTGCCACATACGGCGAGGTAAGTCTTGGTAGTGGGACCAAACCATATGAAGCATATAAGGCATACAAGTTGTATCGGAATAATCTTGAGCGCAACTTGAGTATTTCAACTGAGTAAATTTGTAAGAGGTAGATGTATAATGAAAAATTTAATTCCGGATAATGTGAGTGATAAGACTAACGTTTTCGACGTTTTAAAGGAGAGAGGATTTATCGAGCAGACAACGGATGAGGATGCGGTTAGAGCCCTCTTGGCTAACGAGAAAATCAAATTTTATATTGGATTTGACCCGACTGCTGATTGTCTTCACGTAGGGCACTTCATGCAGGTCATAATAATGATGTATATGCAGAAATACGGGCATACGCCTGTCGTACTCATCGGAGGTGGAACTGGCATGGTTGGAGATCCTTCGGGACGTACAGACATGCGTAAGATGATGACGCAAGACACAATAGAGGAGAACTGCAGAGCTTTTGAAAAACTTTTTGAAAAATTCCTCGACTTCGATGATGAGTGGAAGTATGAGGGAAATGACGGAGTTTACAGTCCAGGGCACGAAACAAAGACACCCGAACCTGGCAAAGCAGTTTCTGTCAATAACGCCTCTTGGCTCTTGCCCTTAAATTATATTGAATTTGTAAGGAAGATAGGTACGCACTTCAATGTAAACACAATGCTCAGAGCTGAATGCTTCAAACAAAGAATGGAACAGGGGCTGTCATTTTTCGAGTTCAACTACATGCTGATGCAGTCATATGACTTTATGGTTATGGCAAGGGATTTTGACGTCAAGATGGAATTTGGCGGAAATGATCAGTGGTCAAATATCATAGGTGGTGTCGATTTGGCTCGCAAGGAAGCTGGAAAAAAGGTTTACGGTATGACATTCAGCCTTCTAACAACAAGCGAGGGCAAGAAAATGGGAAAAACTCAGAAAGGTGCTTTGTGGCTGGATGCTGACAGAACATCCCCATATGAATTCTTCCAGTACTGGCGTAACGTAGCCGATGCAGATGTTAATAAATGCCTGAGAATGTTGACATTCCTTCCTATGGATGAGGTGAATAGATTGTCCGCACTTGAAGGTGCTGAAATTAACAAAGCAAAGGAAATTCTTGCCTTTGAGATTACCAAGCTTGTTCACGGCGAGGAGGAAGCAAACAAGGCGATGGAAGCTGCACGTGCAGCATTTTCATCAGGAGGGCCATCTGGCGTAGCCATGGCAGATATCCCAACTACAACTATTAATGCGTCAGAGTTTGGCGGCGAAGGCAAGGGTCTTGTGAATCTTTTGAAGCAGGTTGGACTTGTACAGTCAAACAGCGATGGATTTAGGACCATCGAGCAGGGCGGCTTATCTCTAAACGGCAACAAAATACTTGAGAAGCGCTACATGGTTACTAGTGCTGACTTCGACGACGGCGTGCTTGTAATAAAGAAAGGCAAGAAGAAGTATCATAAGATTGAAATTGTAGGCTAGTTAATCAAATTTAAATTAGCTTTGTAATTAAAATGCGATTCAAATTAAATCTGAATCATATCGAAATCATATTGTCAAATGTCTTGCACGATATTAACGGTTCGTATATAATTTTAGTATGGATATTTTAAATAGAGAAATTGCAGAAATGATAAAGGAATACATTTAAAATGTAAATCAAAGAAATGAAATGCTAGAATAAAGCAAATAAATAAAATAACATAAGAGATTTAATAAAAAGATTAAAATAGAGTGTATGGTGAAGTAGGAAAACCAGTGAGATTCTGGTACAGTCGCCTCTGCTGTGATGTGGACGAAGGATATATTCCATTGCATTTGCAAGAAGGGTATCCCGAGGATGAAGTTAAGTCAGAAAGCCTATCAGCATACAGATGTAATATTCTTGGGACGAGGGGATTGTACTTTATTTGATGCTTGGAATAAATTCCAGCTAAAACCAACTAGTGGAAACCCTTCGGGGTTGTTTTTTATTGCAACGGAGTAACACTAACATTGAGAACATGAGGATTTTACGACCATTAGGAATGTTGAAAACACTAAAATTTTTGGGGATGACTTAGGAGAGAAATGGAGAATAGAAGAAAATTGAAAAAGCGGGTGTACATATCCTTGAAACGTCTGATATGCGTGTCTATGATAATAGCGTTTGTTTTGTCGCTTGCTTCCTGCGGCAACAATAATGATTGGCAGGAGCAGAGGAAAAGCACTGCAAAGTATTTATTACAGCAGATAGATGACGGCAGTCTTCCTATTGAGGATAGCGAATGGGCGTTAATTGGAATCAAAAATAGTGATATAAAATTAAGCAGAGAACAGCTTGACAACTATTATGATGCTGTGAGGGCAAAGGTCAAATCGAAAAAAGGCGTTCTCTCGGAAGACTTTTATACCGAATATGCGCGAACATCCTTAGGTGTGTTCTTGGCGGGCAAAGACCCTAAAGCAGTTGAGGGATACAATCTCATAGAAAAACTAAATGATTATGAGGTTGTGCTTGATCAGGGCGTGAATGCGAGCATATATGCGCTTATCGCTTCGAACTATTGTGGATATAAGTTAGATGAAGCTGCTGAGGGCAAATATCTTAGCGACATAGGTGCGTCATTTGAGGATGGTGGAGAAGCAGTTTCGAGCAAGGTAGCAATGGATTATTGCGGAATGGCGCTTCAGGCTCTTGCATATTACAAGGATGATAGCAACCAAAAAGCGACAATTAACAGAATCTATGATTTGATTGAAAAAGAAATAAAAAAAGGTAAAAACGGCGTAGACTTAGGTAGCTGTGAAAGTATTGCTCAGGTAATTCTAGGGCTTTCTGCAATGGGAGTAGACATTGAAAAGGATAAGCACTTTATTAAGGATAAGGAAACTCTGATTGACGGAATGATGAAATATGCAGAGGACGATGGATTTGCACACATCAAGGGCAAGCCGGTCAACCTGTTAGCATCGCAGCAGGCTCTCATGGCACTCGACTCTTTTGTGCTGGCAAAGGACAATAAGCTGTTAATGCCGAAAAATGTGAAATAAATCGCTAAGTTGTGAAATAAGTCGATAAGTATGGAAAGGTAGTTAAGGGGAAAAAATATGGAAATGAAGGATAAGAATTATACTGCTAAGCTCAGAGAGGTAGCGGGCGAGATAAACAAAGTAATCGTCGGCAAAGAGGATATAGTTGAGAAAGTGCTAATGGCGATTTTGTCTGACGGTCATGTTTTGCTTGACGACATCCCTGGAGTGGGTAAGACTACACTCGCACTGGCGATAAGTAAAACTCTCGGGCTTGAATTTAATCGTGTCCAGTTCACGCCGGACGTTGTGCCATCGGACATTACAGGATTTTCGATGTATAACAAGGAAACAGGCAAATTCGAATATAGACCTGGAGCAGCGATGTGCAACTTCCTATTGGCTGACGAAATCAACAGAACATCGAGCAAGACGCAGTCCGCACTCCTTGAGGTTATGCAGGAGGGGAAAATAACAGTAGATGGTGAAACAAGAAAGGTTCCGTCGCCATTTGTTGTAATTGCAACGCAGAACCCATTTGGCTCAGCAGGAACGCAGCTTTTGCCGGAAGCACAGGTCGACAGATTCATGATTCAGCTGTCAATGGGCTATCCAACTCCTGAGGAGCAGGTCAGAATTATGGAGGAGCGAAATGGCAGAGAGCCGCTTGACGAGGTACAAAATATCATTACTGCCGAGGAGCTTGGCGAGCTGAAGCGAGAATGCGAGGACGTGCATATAGATACCAAAATAACAAAATATATCGCAGATTTAGTTGAAACGAGCAGACATAACAGATATGTTAAGCTGGGACTTTCACCTAGAGGCGCTATCGCAACGATGAAAATGGCTAAGGCTTTTTCTTTTATGAATGACAGAGATTATGTGACGCCGGAGGATGTAAAGGCTGTTTTCCCACAGGTGGCTACACATAGATTGATTTTGAGTGCAAAGGCACAGATGGAGAACAAAACGAAGCAGGATGTAATCGATGAGATTATTTCGGCATCACCTGCACCGCAAATTTATGATAAGGAGATAAAATTTGCAAAAGTTAAGAAGTAAAAAATCGATAGTTATCATAGCAGTATTTTTGATATCACTCATCAACTTCCTTATAATGCCGCATTATTATTCAGCGATACCACTTCTTTTGTTTGTAGCCTTGATGCTTTGTGGCGTGTTGAGCTTGCTAGTTATAAGGGGAGATGTTGATTCAAATATCAGGTTAGCATATAAGCAGGGCGAGGATAATTGCCTTAGAGCTGATATTGAAATCTATAATAAGGGTGTTTTGCCGAAAATTTCTCTGAAAATAACCGTGGCGATATTGAATATGCTAACAGGCGAGAAAAAAACTGAGGTTGTATATATGTCGATAGGTCCAAGGTCGAAGAAGATAACCTCAATCGATATGAATGCAAAGCTTTCAGGATGCTATCGCATTAGCATAGAAGGCCTCGAGTCGGCGGATTTGCTGAATGTCTTTAAAAGAAACCTAGCAATTCATTCTCGTAAGGAAATAGAGGTTTTTCCGAAGCTTGAAGCAATCGAAATAGGGAGTAACGTATATAGCTCATTTAACATAGAGAGTTTTCAATATTCACAATTTAAAATTGGAAATGACCCTGGCGAAATAAGGGGCGTAAGGGAGTATCAGATAGGAGATAATCCTAAGCACATCCATTGGAAGTTATCGGGGAAAATGGAGGACATAGTTGTCAGGGAACTCGGGTACCCTGTCGAGAATGATATTTTGTTAATGCTTGACTACGCACAGCTTGATGATGAGAAAGCGGCGGACAAGAAAATGTCTATTTGTTTTTCGATATCTCAGCGCTTGCTCGAAAAAACGATAGTACACAATATCGGTTGGTATGACAGAGAGGAAAAAACTTTTTGTATAAGACCAGTTAAAAATACTAGCGACCGAGATAATATTATGAAAAGGCTTTTGAGGAATCAGATGCTAAACGAGGAGGTATCCACGATAAGGCGCTTTATATCTGAAACCGAAGTGAATCAGAGAGTGTTCTCGCACTATCTTTATATTAGTGATGATGATAGAGATTTGGAACAGCTTTTAGAATATGGAGAATTGAATGTCTTTGGAACAAAAGAAAAAAGACTTGATAATACAGAGGGTATATAGCACTGCAATCGCAATCTTACTCAGCGTGGGTATGTGCGCTTGTCTCCTTGACATATTCGGAATAGGTTTTCAACCGGGGGACGCATTCAAGGGTGGCTACAGAGGTGGCTTGCTATACCTATGGAACAGCTTTGCGGATTTAAAGGGGAATATGGATTACACACTTATCGACAAATTCAAATTTGCCAGTGAAAGTGGAGGCTTATTCATAACGATTACAGCGATATTATTATTCCTCATGTCGCTTCTGGTGCTAAAAAGTAGACGCTATGCGCCTTTTCTCATATATGTCGTACCTGTTGTAATTTTGCCTTTTGTAGTTAAGCTCGGACCACAGGCCTTAAGCATTTTAATCCTTAGCAGTGGTATTTTGCTTGGGATTCTGAGAATTAAATTCAAGGACAATATGTCAATTTGGCAATTCGTCTCCGTTGGACTTATAGCGCTTCTTGTATTTGCTATATCAGATGCTTCGCTTGTAAAGGGCAAACTATATAATCCACCCGTATCTGCGGATTTAAACAAAAGGCTTGAACAAAAGGTGAAAACGCTAAGATATGGCGAAAATCCTCTCGGTGAGGGTAAGCTAAATAGGAAAAGCAGGGACAAAATATCAGGCTCCGCTATGGAAATAACGATGACAAAGCCTGAAACGATGTATCTAAGAGGATATGTCGGGGAGAAGTACAATCAAGGCAAGTGGGAGAATCTACCTGCGAGGGAGTATTATCACAAGCTACCGCTGACTGAGAGCCTTAAGGGTTTTGATTTCAACCCCTTAACACAGCTTTCGAGGGTTGCGATTTTAGAGAATGCTGGCTCTGAAGTGTCGGAACAATCAGACAAAGCGTCGGCATCAAAGTCAGCTCCTAACTCAAAAACAAGCTCAACGTCAGATAAGAAGGCAAAGTCCAATTCGGAATCAAAGCCAAATCAAATCGAGATAAGAAATAAGGATGCTTCATCGCTATATGTTTATCATCCATACGAAATAAAAGAATTTGACAGCATCGAGGATATTAAGAATTGGGGCGACAGCTTCCTGACAGGCGAGAAATTTAATGGAGCTAAGAATTACAAATATGAGGCTACAGACGGACAGACAAAAAAATGGACAGAGAGCTATGGGAAGCTATTCACTATGGAGGATGTGTCCCAAGACGAAGTGAAATCTCAGCTGGACAAATATTTTGTTGCAGAGAGCTATAGCAATGTGGACATATATGAGAAATATATTGAATTATCGACTAACGATGTTCTGGCACTGCAACCTATTTTGGGCGAGCCGAAGGATCCGAAGCGTGAGCATATGGGTTACAAGGACGCAATCAATCGGGTGCAGAGCTACTTCAAGGATAATGCGGTATATACGGAAAAGGGCGGAGCTGAAAAGACGAATGCTGAATTTGTAAAGAGCTTTTTGGCAGCACCTAAGGGCTTTGACAGTCAATTTGCGAGCATCGCTACGCTCATGTTCAGGTATTATGGGATACCGGCGAGGTATGTTGAGGGGTATGTTGTCGGGCATGATGATGTATCGAAAATGATTGCAAGTAAGCCATATGACCTGCCACTTAAAAATGCACACGCTTGGACTGAAATTTATGTGGACGGATATGGCTGGGTGCCTGTCGAGGTTACCGAGAAATTTGCGGAAATGGTGAGCCAGCCTGACCTAGAAAAGGGCTTGGAAAACGACACTACGTTAAACCCTTATGACAAACCGGATCCACCCGAAAGACCGAATAAAAATAATCAGGATGAGGACTATTCAAGTCTGCAACAGACAAATTATCTGCCTCTGTGGATAGCACTCTTTATATTGGCTTTAGTTCTTGCTTTTGTTCTCTACAAAATAATTCTCATATTCCTTGGGAAGCTCAGTTGGCGTAGAGCGTTTAAGCAAGAGGATGTGAATGGTGGAATTAGTGCGATATACCAATATATATCTCTTAAAAATTTCCAGCCGACAGAAAAGGCTATTGAGATAGGCAACAAGGCTTCGTACAGCTTGAGCAGGTGCGATGAGGGCGAAAGAGCTTATATGCTTCGCCTACTTAGAGAGTTGAAAAGAGGAAGCAGGGCGAAGATGTTTTCGAAATTTAAAAGGCATTAAATGAGAACAAAGTAATTTACAAAAGGGTTCAAAGAGATTTAGAAATGGGTTCACCGTGATTTACAAATGGGTTCAGAGAAATTAATAGATATAATCAAATGGGAAAAAGGAGGTTCAAATATTGGTTGTATGCGTTATTGCAGGATTCTGATAGGAGGGCATTTAAATGGATAAGCTAAGGCGAATAAGTAAACAAAATAAAATCCTTGTTGTCACGGCTCTATTTGTGATAGGGCTTCTCTTTGTTTTGCCAATTACACTCATAAAAAACAGTGAGACCATGAAGAGAAGCTCCGTGATAGACGGAGAGAACGATTTAAAATCTCAGGTGCTAGTCTACGGCAAGGACTACCAACTCCATTATGAAAAAGAGCAAGAAATAAAGGAAAAAATGGAGAAGCGTGCTGAAATACTTGAGAAAAAGCGCGAGGAGGAAAAGAAACTAGAGGTTCCACCGAAAACTGCCCAGGAAATTATTGAGAAAATCAATGAGGAAAAGGAGCAGATAGAAAACAACGACAAGAAAGATAACAACCCAAAGGATGAGAATGCGGGCAAGGATGAGGGCAAGGAGCCACAGGATAAGCCGTCAGGTGGTGACGGTGGCAGTACAGGTGGCGATAAGCCTCCGCAGGGTGAGGATAATCCGCCTGAGGATGACGACGACTTTGATAACATGGACAATATCAAGCATTGGGAGGGCGATCCGAACAAACCACCTCCTGCAAATGTCGATAAGGACATGATTACGCCTTGGGATCCGATAATAACGACGAATCTAAAAAATAGGAGTAATTACGCAGGCTGTGTTGCTAATTTCAGGATTGATTATAAGAAGTTTGACGGTTCATACTTCAGATTTCCAGGTAAGCTCAGGGTTTATCTTAATGGTAGCGAGGTATATGGAGATGTCGAACAGCGTGATCCAGGTGGTGAATATGGATACGGCAAGGCTAGGAATTATAACCTCAATCTAAAAGAGGGTAAGAACTATGTCGTAATAATAGCCAGAGATGAAGACGGCTTCTATTCTGAGAAAAGATTTATAATCTATGGTAAAAAGGATTTGAAACCTCAGGAGGATGAGTATGTCAGCTTCACCTTTTCATTTGACTTATCCAACATAGGAAAAGGAGTGCAGATTCCGAAACAGACATTTAAGGTAAGAAAGGGAACGGTAGTATCAAAAGCCGTTGTAGATATATTGACTTCAAAAGGATATATCGTAAAGTTCGACGGAGTGACTGATGCAGCGGGATTCTATTTATGGGGACTTGAAAAGTCTGGAATAACCTCAGGCTGGTCGCTAACGGAAGCACAGATAAACTGGCTTCAGGGGCTATCAAGTCTAAATTGGGATTATGATAATGATAAACCTGAGGCTTTGAATCCGGACGCTCTGTACCACAAAGATATAGCAAGGTGGTCAGGGTATATGTGGTACTTAAATGGTCAATATGTCAATTACGGACTATCGCAAACCGCACTTCAAGAGGGGGACACTGTGTATTTCTGGTGGACAAACCATATGGGTGAGGATTTGCCAGGCACGCATAATTGACAAAATCCTAATTGATAAGAATCAAAAGGACAAAATCCAAATTGAGAATAACCGAATTGACATAATCTGAATTGAGAATAACCGAATTGGCATAGTCTGGATTGACAAGCTTCGAATATATTTAGTCCAATCTAATAACGATAATTGTAATATAGGTAAATTGAGAGGAGAACGAGGAAATGAAAGGTATTACGAGAAAAAGTCTTGTGGGCTTTATGTCTTTGTGCCTTGTTATGGCATTTACATTTAGCTATTTTGTTCCTGTTAGTGCACACGATGCTAATGTGGGCGAAAAAAGCAAAGCGACGGAAAAGGCAAAACCGCAAAAAGCTAATGGCACTTTTAACCCGATTAAGGTAACTGTTAGGTTTGAGGACGTGAACAAAACAATACTTGAGCCAGTAGAGGTTACTATAGATAAGCTCTTTGTTCAGAAAGGCGACGGCTATTGGAGCGATGCGGAGTTTGAAAAGCCTGTGGCATTCTTGGCAGTGCAAAAGGCTGCTGAAAAGCTGGGTTTAAACACAAACGATAAATCGCAGTTTGACTGCGGAGAAGGTGGAAAAGGCCTTGTTGCTAAATTAGGATCTGGCTGGGAAAACGAAGCTTTTAAATTGATTGTGAATAACAAGACGGCAGATGATGGCATAGGCAAGCAAGTGCTTAATGCTGGCGATGAAGTTCTAGTTTCTTCTTATGATCAATTTACAGATCCGACAGCTTTTTTTGAGAATAAGCTGTATGAGAATGTAAAGGCTGGTGATACGGTAAAATTCAAGCTGATGTATAGGGATGCTTTTGGCGGTGATGACAATCCAGCAGAGGACGCTACACTTGAAATAAACGGAAAGCCACTTACCTCCTACAAGACTAATTCTAATGGAGAGGTAGAATACACATTTAAAGAAAAAGGAACACATCACATTTCTGCAACTGGCGAAATAAATGGCAGTAAGTTTATCAGACCTTATGCGAAAGTAATCGTAAAAGGGGACAATCCTCAGGATGACAAGTTTGATGTAGAATTTATAACTGGTGACGGTTTCCCTAAGATAAAGACTGAGAAAATCTACAAGGGCGAGCCGGTCTCTGAGCCGAAAATGGATGAACAGGTAACTGTAAAGGGGCAATTGTACAGGTTTAAAGGCTGGTACAAGGATGACCAGTTTAAAACAAAATGGGATTTTGCGAAAGATAAGATTTCTGAAAATACTAAAATTTACGCAAAATATGACAAAGTGCCTAAGAGAACTGTTAAATTTAAGCTTGTCGAAAATTATGACGGAGTGGCAGTTCCTAACGATGTGATAGTAAACGACGGAGATAAGATCGTTCATAATGATATTAAGTATCCAGGCAAGGATGTATACTATGCTGACAAAACAGTTTATCCGTTTGGGTACGCATTTGATGGCTTCTATGCTGACAAGGAATGCAAGACTGGGTGGCAACTAAATACTCCAATCACATCAGACCAGACCGTATATATTAAGTGGATTAAGGACAGATATTTCCCTAGATATAAGTTTGTTGCTGCTCCAGGAGGTAGGGAGCTACCTGATGAAATGAGAAAAATTCTGGTGAAAAAAGCTGCAAGCTCATATAGTGGGTATAATCGTGGCGAAAAGATGGTTTATTCGGAGGATTTAAGCGCATATACATATGGCGATGATGCTCGCACATTCACAGGAAAAGAAGAGGGCGTATGGAAGACTAAGAACATCAAGCTCGGAAAGTATGTGAAGGAGCTTCCTGAGACAGGAGAAATCAAGCCAGATGATGTAACGATTACACACGAGGTTGAATTTGTTCCTGTGTACTGGGTCGACTTTGATGTTGACGGAGCAAGCATTAAGGAGAATCTGAAACGACAGTCAAGATATTATGATAAAGGAGACAAGGTTAATAGAGCATTAACAGAGTCTGAGGAAGATTTACCTGAAAGAAAAGGCTACCGATTTGTAGGCTGGTATAAGGACGCAAAAAGAACTCAGAAGTGGGATTTTGAAAATGACACCATACAGGCTGATACGACCCTTTATGCGAAGATGATTCAAGTTAATAGCGATACTCCTGAATACAAGGTTGAGTTTGTGCTTAATGGTGGAAAGCCAACGGCTCAAAGCAAAGACAAGGTGAAGCCATTAGTTTTAAACGAGGGTCAGAAAATTCCGGATGAGCCTACCTATGATGATGTTAAAAGACCAGGCTATTATTTTGCGGGCTGGTATAGGGACCCTGAATTTAAGGATAAGTGGAACTTTTACTATGATAGAGTGTCTGCGGATTTCGGCGGCAAGCTCTATGCGAAGTGGGTGAGAGCCGTGAATTATCAGCCAGAGTTCTTTAATGTAGAGTTCAAGGATGCTAATGGCAAAGAAATTGCAACAAAACAAAGGATTGAGATAGGGGATTTCCTCTCGATGCCAGTTATCGATAAGACCAAGTATACGCTGAAAAAAGGTTGGTATAAGGATAAAGGCCTCACAGAAAAGTGGGATTTTAAAGAGGATGTCGTTGCAAAGGATATGACGTTATATGGGGAGGTTGAGGAAAAAACAAGCCCTGATCCAGGCACCAAGCCAGACCCTGGCGAAAAACCTAGTGTAGATAAGTTAGATGTCGTTACAGATGATAATAACAACACTGTCGTAGCAACAGGTAGCAAAGTTGTATATACCAAGGGAGTGTCAGACAAGGCGGTATATAGGATTAAAGGCAAGAATTTGACTGTTGATGACTTAAATGGCGTTCAAATAGATGGCAAGGATGTCGAAAAAGAGAATTATGTAGCTGAGAATGGGAGTATAAAAATTACATTTAAGAAGTCTTATGTGGATACTCTAAGTCTTGGCAGTCATGATATCACCTTTAATACCAAAAAAGGCATAGCGAAGGCTGAGCTTGTTATTAAAGACAAATCTCAGGTAAATTCAAATAGTGGCATGAACAAGGGAAACACAGCAAAGACGGGAGATAATACGAATTTTGCTGGATTTGCTGGACTTTTAATCGCTACAATGGGAATATATGTGAGCGTAAAGAGGAGAAAAATTTAATTTTCTGCGAAGCGATTGCGAAGTGGAATATGAATTTAATTTAATGATTAATAGAATCTATAATTGCAATACCCTAAATTAGCTTTTGGGTATTGCAATTTCTATATTTATGATATATAATGACTGTCGCGTTGTATTTTAGATTTTAAAAGAGATTTTAAGATATGATTTTACAACGAAATTCGAATCCCGTAGCTAGAGGTCGCCAGACAACGGAATGTGTCAAAGGCTTAATGTCTCGCGGTTTATGGGCTAGAAATTTAAAATTTTTAGAATGCCGACCAGGATGAAGGTACTTTTCATATGAGGATGTTAAACTTCCTCACAAGCTTCATCTCAGTAGGCAGAACCGAAAAGCATCCATCTTTAGCAAAGCAGAGCTCACAACGAGCACGTCTTAATGGGTAAATCGTACAATAGATTAAATCTGATAGGTAAATCCTCTATTATAAGATGCCCACTCAGCTAAGACGACTTGCATGTTCGTAAAACAGCTCAGCGGAGTCAACTGTTTTGTGCGATGGAGATGGAAACCAGTAGGTGGAAAGGAAAGGTAAGATAATGAAATCATTTATTGCAAAGCCTCATGAAGTTGAGCGCAAGTGGTATGTGGTTGACGCAGAGGGAAAAACCTTGGGCAGGGTCGCTTCACAGGTTGCGACAGTTCTTCGTGGAAAGAACAAGCCGACTTTTACGCCTCATGTTGACTGCGGAGACTATGTGATTGTAATCAACGCTGAAAAGGTTGAGGTTACAGGTAAGAAGCGTAAGGAAAAGGTTTACAAGCACCACACAGGATATCCGGGCGGACTTAGAGAGACTACTTTTGACAAGCTAATCGAAAAGAAGCCTGAAGAGGTTATCAGACATGCCGTTAAGGGTATGATGCCTAAGGGTAAACTTGGTCGCCAGATGTACAAGAAGCTAAAGGTTTATGCAGGTCCTGAGCACGATCATGCTGCACAGAAGCCTGAAAAGCTGGAATTTTAGGAAAGGGAGGAATAGACAATGGCAAAGATCCAATATCAGGGCACAGGTAGAAGAAAGTCTTCCGTTGCTAGAGTTAGATTAATCCCTGGAAAAGGTGAAATTCTAGTTAACAGGAAGCCTCTTGATGAATATTTTGGAATGGAACTTCTTAAGAGAGAGGTTAGAAGACCGTTCGCAGTTGCAGGCTGTGAAGGTAAATTCGATGTTGTTGCTACTGTACATGGTGGTGGTACAACAGGGCAGGCAGGTGCTTTGAGGCACGGTATTTCAAGAGCTTTGTGCGAGGCCGATAGAGAAGCATATAGACCAGCGCTTAAGTCTGCTGGATTCTTGACAAGAGATCCTCGTATGAAGGAAAGAAAGAAATACGGTCTTAAGAAGGCACGTAGAGCTAGCCAGTTCTCAAAGCGTTAATCGTATTTCTGCGTTGCAATGCTTTGACAATAGTGTTTGTTTGGTGCCGAGAAACAGTGCCACTTTTACACACGAGATAGCGTTGCTTTTTCACAACAAAATAATGATAAACCCCGAGCGATTCAATCGTTTTCGGGGTTTTCGTGTATAAGGGGGATTTCCCCATAGAAGAAAGAAGTTTTGCCCTGTGGGTCCTGTAAGGGGAAGCTTAATGAGGCTTAATATGGGGCAAAACTATCCTATGAAATCGAAAAATGAGATTTTCCATTGTATTATGATGATTGAGGTTTTGATAGATTTTTATACATTACGGGTATTACGGGTCAAATATTAATTTTTGGAATTCTTACCGTAGTTTTTTGGTGAACTTTACGGGTCATTTCGCAAAAATGGAAAATCCTACCGTAATGAGCGGGAAAAATTACGGGTCATATTAGAAACAATGAAAAATCTACCGTAATTTTACATCAAATTTACGGGTTAAATTTCAAAAAATCAAGATATTACCGTAACTAGTGGCTAAAAATTACGGGTCAAATTGAGATAATTGAAATTTCTACCGTAATTACTGCGCTACCGCAATCACTGCCAAGGTCTAGAAATGGTCAGTATGAAGTGGTCAGTATGCTAAAGTGTTTTAAAGGTAAAAAATATCTGCTAACACTGAAAAATGATACTTCCTAATATGTCATGAAACACAATTAGAACAATAAGACACAAACACTAGATAAAGACAGACTTAAAAAGTTTAAAACAACGATAAGGAGAGTAAAAAGACGAATTTATGCAAAATTTAAAAGCATTATTAGAGGAAGAACTGCAACACCTTGAAAAAATAATTGAAAAAACTGAAAGCTGTCTTAAAGATGTGCCAGAGGGTCGAATAAATATATCTGAATGTCATAATGTCCCTCAGTTTTTTCATTATCAGATGGGATGCAAGAACTCAAAAGGGACATACATTAACAAAGAAAACGAGGAACTTATTTCGGCACTAGTACAAAAGTCATACAACACGGCAGTCCTCAAAAAGGCAAGAATAAGGGCCAAAAAGATTAAGAACCTCATAAAAGATTACGACAAAGGCGAATTTGAAAGCATATATTTAAATCAGCATCCGGAGAGACAGAAGAGAATTGAACCGATAGAGAAACCATGGTCAATATATGTTGATGAATGGGAATCGCAATCGTATCGAGGTAAAGACTTTTCTGATACAACAAAATACATTTTGACTGATAAGGGCGAAAAAGTGCGATCAAAATCCGAAAAAATTATTGCAGATTACCTGTTTAGAAAAGGCATTGCATATAAATACGAATGTCCGCTTTATCTGAAAGGAATGGGAACAATATATCCTGATTTCACATTATTATCACCTGCAACACGTAAAGAAATCTATTGGGAACACTGTGGATTGATGGATAACTACAATTATGCATTTTCTGCGATAAAAAGAATAAATATATATCAGAAAAACCATATATTTCCTGGCGATAGACTTATCTTGACATTCGAGACGGACAAAATAGTTCTAGAATCGGAGATAATTCAGAAAATTGTAGATAAATATCTAGAATGAAACTACGTAAAACAATTGAATGAAACTATGCCAAACACTTGAATGCAATGACGCCAAACACTTGAATTAAAAATGGACAAATACTCGAATGAACGATAAAATAAGTTAAAGCATTATTTTGATGTGCCGAAATACTTAAGGAATTGGCTTCTAAAATAGATACAGATAAGACGTCTGCTCCCTCATTCATGGCGGTTTTATGTGCAAAGACCCCTTTTGCATACAAAAGAAAAGACGGCGTTTACGTTATACCAATTACAGCTTTGAGGCCCTAAATCTAACTGCAATTGAAACTTTGTTCTAAATATGATACATTATTGCAGTAGTGGATGAAGTAAGAATCCCATTGCTTTAGCTATGGGAATGTCAATCTTATGAGGAGTGCCAACCTTATGGGGGATTTCAATCTTATAGCGAGTGCCAATCTTAAAAAGGAGAAAGAGAATATGGGGATGCCTAGTTTTGAAAATACTTTGAAGATAAATAATTTTAAAAAGGTAAGCACAAGCTTCCTTGTAGCCGTGCTCATTGTTTTGATGACAGTACTTGCGGGGTGTTCAGGCGGAAACGGTGGCATGTCAAAGACAGGAGATGACAAATCAACAAAACAGGCTGATTTGACAGGCAAAACCGCCAAAATCACAATTGAATGCAAGACTGCTGCTGAAAAAAAATCCACAGGGGAGTTGAAGGATGCGGTGGAAGCCGTAATCCCCAGCGATGGCATTATTTTGCCCGAAACGGAAGTAAAACTCAAAAACGGAGATACTGTTTTGTCGCTACTTTTAAGAGTGTGCAAGGAGGAGAAAATTCACACTTCGTATCAGGGCGAGACCTCGATAGGGACGGCGTATGTTGACGGGATTGGCAACCTGTTTGAAAAGGATTGCGGCAAAAAAAGTGGCTGGATGTACACCGTCGACGGCGATTTGCCGATGCTTGGGGTGGATGAATTTGACCTAAAAGGTGGAGAAAATATAGTATTCATGTATACATGCAATAATGGCAAGGATGTCGGCTGGAGCGTGGACGAAAAGTGAAGAAAAGAGACAGTTTCGCAACATACAATCCATATGTAAACCTTATTTTTTATACGCTGGTTGTCGTATCCACGGTGATTTTGAGCCATCCGGCGATTACGGTCGGGAGCTTTCTGAGTGCACTTTTGTACACATTTTATTTGCGTGGAAAAAGCACGCTCAAACTGCTAGCGTTTGTCTTGCCAATGATGCTTGTCGGTGCGATTCTGAATCCGCTTTTTAATCATCGAGGGGCAACGATTATCACATATTTCAGACAAAACCCCATAACTGCGGAGGCGATAGCGTTCGGAATAGCGTCAGCCTTTATGCTCGGCGGAATAATTCTGTGGTTTGCAACATTTAACGACATTATGAGCAGCGACAAAATAATGTACATGAGTGGCGGGATTGCACCGTCCATAACCCTTGTTTTTTCAATGGTGCTTAGATTTGTGCCGCGATTTGGGCAGCAGATGAAGAAGGTGTCTGACGGTCAGCGGGCAATCGGAAGGGATGTTACAAGCGGAAATCTGCGTGAAAAGGCGGGGCACGGTATGAGAATTTTGTCGATAATGACAACGTGGAGCCTTGAAAACTCCGTAGATATGGCGGATTCCATGAAGGCACGAGGCTTTGGAGCAGGCAAGCGGTCCCATTTTGCAATATACAAAATAGTAGCAAGAGATAAGCTGTTTTTTCTAGCTATGCTGATTGCATTCTGCTTGATGCTGTCGGCGGCAAATGGGTATTTTGGTATGCAGGGAACCATGGATTTTTATCCAAGGCTATACATCGAAAAACCTACAATATTTGGAACGGGAGTTAATATGCTAGTCATACTCTTTTTCCTCTTACCCGTGATAATTAATGTTTATGAGGACGTTAAATGGAAACATCTAATATCAGAGATAGAGAAATAAAAAAAACAATGGGAAAGCCCAATGGAAAGCAGAACAGGCCTAATACAAGGCATAATGAAATAAATTCTGAAATAAATTCTGGAACAAACTATGGAATAAAGCATGTTGATGCAGTCAATATAGTCGATTTGGAATTTTCATATCCTAATGCGAGTATACCGTCTGTGAATGGAATTAGCTTAAGACTTGAAAAGGGCAGTTTCACATGTATTTGTGGACCATCAGGCTGTGGCAAAACAACTTTGCTCAGAAATCTTAAGCCATCTATTACTCCGCATGGTATGAGGCGTGGGGAAATTAAAATCCTTGGAAAATCCGTCGAATCCTTTGAGGGAAGAGCGGGCGAGGAGGCACAGACTATAGGTTATGTGTTGCAAAATCCCGAAAACCAGATTGTAACGGACAAGGTTTGGCATGAGCTTGCCTTTGGGCTTGAAAATCTTGGATTGCCGACAGAAACAATTCGACTACGAATTGCTGAAATTGCGAGCTTTTTTGGAATACAGTCGTGGTTTGACAAGGATGTTTCGGAGCTGTCAGGTGGTCAAAAACAGCTTTTGAACCTTGCGGCAGTAATGGTTATGCAGCCTGAAATTTTAATACTCGACGAGCCCACATCACAGCTTGATCCAATAGCGGCCGTTGATTTTCTTGATGCAGTGAAAAAAATAAATAACGATATTGGTACGACTGTAATTATAACCGAGCACAGACTTGATAATGTCGTTTCTATGTCGGATAGGCTGATTGTTATGGATAGTGGTAAAATTCTTGTGAATGATGAACCATACAATGCTGTTTTTCGATTGGCAGAGATAAATCATCCGATGTTTCTCGCAATGCCAAATCCTGCGCAAGCATACAGGTCAGCACTTGCTTTCTTAAAAGGTGAGGAATCGCTTGTAGGCGATGTGAATCATTTGAAACATATGGAAAAACTGGAATCGTCAATAGACGATGTGAACTACATAAACCATGCAAACAGAGCGGAATCGTCAATAGACGATGTTAATCATTTGAAACATATGGAAAAGCCGGAATCGCCAATAGGCGATGTACCAGATATTCAAAAGTATAGAATGCCTCTGAATGTCAGAGAGGGTAGGCAGTGGCTCGACTGTGTCATGAATGGAATACCAGTTAGGTACGCCCGAATGGAAAAAGAAAAGGCGTATGACACATCTAAGATTAAACTTTCCACCACCGACCTGTGGTTCAGATACGAAAAAAATGGAAGGGACATAATCAAGGGGCTCACGCTTAAGGTCTATGATGGCGAGATACTGGCTATCATAGGCGGGAACGGGACTGGAAAAACAACACTACTTTCAGTGCTTGCAGGCATGAGGAGAGCCTATCGCGGAAAGTACAAAATAAACGGCAATCGAACTGCCCTACTTCCACAAAATCCACAGTCACTATTCGTCTGCGATACAGTAAAAGAGGAACTTTTAGAGGCCTTTGAGGGAACATCAATTCAAAAGTCAGAACAAAATATCAGAATCCAAGAAATAGCCGAATTTCTCGAAATAGACACCCTCATGGACAAACATCCATACGATATTTCGGGCGGTGAACAGCAGCGTGTTGCTCTCGGAAAAGTTTTGCTACTAGAACCCGATTTACTTTTGATGGATGAGCCGACTAAGGGCCTTGATAACCTTCTAAAAATGAAATTCGGAGAACTACTTAAGAGGCTTGCCTCAAATGGTCGCACCTTAATATTTGTATCACATGACATAGAATTTTGCAGTAGATTTGCTAACCGTTGCATCATGTTCTTTGACGGGGGAATTTCAGGCGAGGGAACACCACGCAAGCTTTTTTCAGGAAACAATTTCTATACGACCGCAGCAAATCGAATGGCACGCAGTTATTTTGTTGACGGAATACTGCCAGAGGATATAGGGTGGTTGGTGGCACAAAATATTAAAATGGCAGAGGCATATTCAGGACCAGAGGGAGGGTCAAAAATAGATGCTGATTCAAAACCAGAAAGTGGGTCGGAAATAGACTCTGGCTCAAGAAAAGATGAATTATTGGATGAAGATGACGTCCCCATAAGGCAGAAAACTAGCGGGTATGAGGAAATTTCCATAGGAGTGCAATATGAAAACCATGAGGACGTCCCCATAGAACGGAAAATAAGCGGATATGAGAACATTCCCATAGAACACAACTCTAGAGAGTATGAGAATGTCCCCATAGAACAGAAAAATGAAATGTATGGGGAAGTTCATACAAAGCCGAAAAGCGACGATGGACTTGAGGTCGCAAGAGAAGTCGGAGCCCCCAAGGGAGGACATTTAAAAGAAATCAAGCGAAATCGAAGTCTTGTTTTAACACTTTTGACCGCACTTGTCATGGGAGCGACTATTTTTGCGGGAAGCATGCTTGGCGGGGATAGGGTTTATTATGTGATTAGCGTTTTGGTTGCAATATATTCGTTAGTGCCGTTCTTTGTTGGATTTGAAAGGCGGAAACCACAGCTTAGAGAGCTTGTGGTCATTGCCGTTTTGATAGCGCTTGGCGTGATAGGCAGACAGGCCTTTTTCATGCTACCACAGATGAAGCCAGTCCTCGCAATTTCAATTATAGCAGGAGCATCGCTCGGCCCTGGAGCAGGATTTTTGGTGGGAGCGATGATTGCCTTTGTATCTAATTTCTTCTTCGGGCAGGGTCCGTGGACACCTTGGCAGATGATGGCGCTTGGGCTTGCTGGAATGTTCGCAGGGCTTATATTTCAAAAATGGAATAGGCGAGAAAGGAAACCTAGCAGATTGCACAAAATATCTGCCTGCGTATTCGGACTTTTGAGTGGGTATTTTTACGGGCTTGTGGTTGACCTCTGGACGCTGTTTGGATATACGGAAAAACCTAGCTTGAGTGCATATCTCATAGTAAAAAGTACCGCAGTCTGGTTTGATACGGTGCTTGCAATTTCGACTTTTGTATTTTTGTGGGTGCTTTACGCTCCAATGATTAAGAAATTGAATCGAATCAAATTGAAATACGGAATGGACTAACGCTGGATATTAAGGCTAAGCGGACAAAAGGAGTTAGGCTTATAGGACAAAAAGAGTTGGTAAAAATCTGCTTTGAGGAGTGTCCACACTTGTGTAGTCATTATATAACGCGCTGATTACGGTAGTAAATTTGATTTTCGAGAAATGACCCGTAAATTTTTCGTAAACTACTACCTATGTCAAGGACACTCAAGTGAATTTTTA